>Ga0209699_100272_pt1 | contig 40896 bp, 41 predicted proteins | sample SynthPrep_1_END__FD_187204 | JGI IMG/M metagenome (GOLD analysis project Ga0209699, IMG submission 187204) | Synthetic microbial communities from Ohio, USA - SynthPrep_1_END_DS7_MetaG (SPAdes) (version 2) | ecosystem: Engineered > Bioreactor > Aerobic > Activated sludge | place: USA: Ohio...
GAGGAACAGGATCGCGCGCCATATCCAGGAACCGTAGCCCCAGATCAGCAGGCGTCGGGTCATGCTTGGCGACCAGGGTTCCGGCGCCGGTTCGCCATAGCCGAACAGGGCTTCGCGCAGGCGCCAGCGACACAGGGCGAAGGCCCGGCTCTGCAGGTTGTCGACGCGCCACAGGTCGCTGATCAGGAAGTAGCCATCGAAGCGCATGAAGGGGTTGAGGTTGATCACCAGGGTGGTGATCCAGGTGGCGCTGGCCAGCATGAAGGCCGAGGTGCGCAGGGGGCCGTCCGGCAGCAATGACCAGGCCAGCAGCGCCAGCACCGCCAACAACAGTTCGGCGAACACGCCGCCTGCACCGATCAGCAGTCGCGAACGCCGATCGCGCACGCGCCAGGCATCGCTGACATCGGTGTAGAACATCGGCAGCAACACCATGAACGCCAATCCCATGCTCTGTACCCGGCAGCCGGCGCGCTTGGCCATGAAGGCGTGGCCGAACTCGTGACAGAGTTTGGCGAAGGTCAGCGCGATGCCGAACGCCAGGGCGCCGCCGAGACTGAACAGATGGGGAAACGTCGAGAGAAAACGCTGCCAGTCACGTATCACCAGGAACAAACCCAGTGCGAAGACCAGTGGCAGGCCCCAGCGCAGCAGCCAGGAACCATGGCGTTCAAGCACGGGCCAGGCGCGATTGAGGAAAGGGTCGGGCCGCCACAGCGGAATGCGGAAGAACAGGTATTGATGCAGTGCCTGCTTCCACGGGCTCTGGCGCTGGGCGGCGGCTTTCATCGCATAGCTGGCGCGCTGCTTGTCGTCCAGGGCGGCGATCAGGTCATGGCTGCTGAGAAAGCGCAGCATGTCCTCGAGCTCGGCCTGGCCCAAGGGGGCGCCGGGTTCGGCGTTGGCCGCTGCCAGCACTCGCTGCGGCTCGACCAATGTCCAGTGGCGCAGCAGGCGCACGGCGGCGGCGCCGAGCTTGAAGTAGCGACCCCGCAGCGGGTCGGCCAGCGTCCACTGCGGTGCGCCGTCGAGGCCAGGCGCTGCTGGCGATAGCTGCAGATCGGGGCGCAGGGCGGGCAGCATCAGAAGCCCAGGCTCTGGCGGGCTGCGGCTAGAGGCCGGCGCAGCAGGTAATAGGCCAGCGGTGCACGGTCACCGAACAGCTTGGCGGTACCGCGTAGGCCAACGCGTGGTGGGGCCTCGACGAAGCGCGCATCCAGGCGGTAGGCCAATTGTCCGGCTGCGGTGGTCTGTGCTTCGTAGGCGGAGCGCTCCAGCTGGGCCTCATGACGATTGAGTGGATCGCTGTCGAGAAACAGCGCGACTTCGGCGCCTGGCTGCAGGGCGATGGCGTCACCCACTGGCAGCTCGATGCGCAATTCGGCCTGGCTCGGGTCGGCGATCTGCATCAGCCGTTCACCGGTCTGTACGGGCTTGCCGGTCAGGCGTTCGGCATCGGCGAAAACGGCGATGCCCGATCGTTCGGCGCGTACCTCGCTGCGCGCCAGCAGTTGCCGGGCGTAGTCGCGTTCGGCGCGTTTCTGTTCGACGCGCGCGGCCAGCAGGTCGAGGCGGGCGCTGGATTCGGCATCGGCGAAGGCGCGCTGGGTATTGGCCTTGAGTTCGGCCTCGGCCACGCCGAGGGCGCGCTCGGCTACGTCCGCCTGGGCCTTGAGGCTGGTGGCGTCGAAGCGCACCAGCAAGTCGCCAGCGGCGACGCTCTGGTTGGGCTTGACCAGGAACTCGGCGATCACGCCGTCCAGCGGCGCGGCCACCACACGGCCGCCCAGAGGCACGACTTCGGCAGGTGCCAGCACCGACTGCTGCACCGGAATCAGCAACAGCAGGGCGAGCGCTGCCGCGACCGCCAGCAATTTTCGGCGCGGCCAGCGCATGCGCCAGGGCTTGCGTGGTTGCAGGGCCAGCCAGGCGTGGGCGTAAGTGTCGGCCAACTGCCTGAGCAGTGACTGCTCGGCCTCGTTGAAGGGCGTGTCGCGGGCCAGCCACAGGCCGCCGAAGGTTTCGCCGTCGCGGTTCGTCAGCGGTAGCCAGTAGGCATGCGGGGCGGACAGTGTATTCATGTCCAGGCGCGTCTGTTCGTCCATCTGTGCAGGATCGACGTTGTGACCTTCGTCCAGGCGGGCCTGCTTGAGCAGGGTGGCGGCGGCGCGTTCGACGAAGGCCACGAAGGGGGCATTCGCCTCCACCACGCTGATACCGGTCAGTGCCTGCACCTTGCCGGCGATCAGCAGGGCGGCGTGACGGAAGCCGAACAGTGCCTGGCCGTCATTGACCATGGCGAAGCTCAGTTGCTCGGTGCCGGCAGCCTTGCGAGCCTGCTGTTGCAGGCCGAGGAACAGGGCGAAAACCCGTTCGGCCGTGCCGGGTAGTGGAGCGTTCATTCTGCTACCTGGAAGTGGGCCGTGCCACTCATGCCGGCGAGCAGGCCCCTGGCGTCCTCGGGCAGGCTGCCGATCAGCAGCAGGGTCTGACTGCCTTCATCGATGCGCGCGCCCAGGCGTTTGACGCTGGCCTTGAGCGGCGTGCCGGTCTCGTCGGGGGTGAAGTCGAAGGCCTGGTTCGGTTGCAGGCGACCGAGCCAGGCAGATGGCACCAGCAGGTAGATTTCCAGTGTGCCGTTATCCACCACCTCCAGCAGCGGTGAGCCACTGGCGACGCTCTCGTGAGGCTGGGCGCGGCGCAGCACCACGCGACCATTGAACGGCGCGGTGACGCTGCAACGCTTCACCTGCACCTGGTACACCTGGGTTTCCGCCTGGGCCTGGGCCTGCCGTGCTTCGGCCAGTGCGACTTCGAAGCGACCGACGGAGTTGAGGGCGGCCAGCTGTTTCTTGTGGTTCAGTTCCTCACGGGTGGCGCGGGCGGCAGCCTGGGCCGCGTTGAGCTGAGCCTGGTAGGCGCTGCAGTCGAAGCGCGCCAGAACGTCGCCCTTGTTGAAGTCCTGGCCATCGCTGAATGGCATCTCGACGATGCGGCCTGGCAGCTCGCTGGACAGCACGGCCTGGTTGCGCGCACGCAGCACGCCGCGCACCTGCCGCTCGCCGGACGCGGTGGTGACGGGCGCCAGCGATTCGAGCAACGGGTCGTCGGCCCGGAGCGATGAACTGAATGCAAGGGACAGCAGGCCGAGGAGAAGGAAGGGAAGGGCGTTTTGCGGCATGACATACATCCTTGCATGAGGTCGGCGCAGTCTACGGCAGAAGTCGGGCATGGCAAATTGGCCGTAACGATGCATTGCTATGGTGCATGATGTCGACTCTGGTGCGCGCAGGGCCTGTTTCTGGTGCGCGGGGTGTCTGGCCGGCCTAGCGGCTGCGTGCTCCGGGCTCTGGCATAAGTCTTGCGCTGCACAGGGTATCGTCCAGGCTAGCAGGAGGCCGCCGTGTCGATTCATGTCGCGCTGCATCACGTCACCCACTACCGCTACGACCGTGCGGTCAACCTCGGGCCGCAGATCGTGCGTCTGCGCCCGGCACCGCACAGCCGCACGCGCATTCTCTCCTACGCGCTGAAGGTCGAGCCGGGCGAACATTTCATCAATTGGCAGCAAGACCCGCAGGGCAACTACCTGGCGCGCCTGGTCTTCCCCGAGAAGACCCGCGAGTTCAAGGTCGAGGTGGATCTGCTCGCCGAGATGGCGGTGTTCAACCCCTTCGATTTCTTCCTGGAACCCTACGCCGAACGGATTCCCTTTGCGTACACCGAGGGCGAGCAGCGCGAGCTGGCGCCATACCTGGTCAGGCTGCCGGCCACGCCGCTGTTCGCCGAGTACCTGGCCGGCATCGAGCGCACGCCGAAACCCAGCGTCGATTTCCTGGTCGAGCTGAACCAGCGCCTGGCGCGCGATATCCGTTACCTGATCCGCATGGAGCCGGGTGTGCAGACACCCGAGCAATCGCTCGAGCTGGCCTCCGGTTCATGCCGCGACTCGGCCTGGTTGCTGGTGCAACTGCTGCGTCACCTGGGCCTGGCGGCACGCTTCGTCTCCGGCTACCTGATTCAGCTCACCGCCGACGTCAAATCTCTCGACGGTCCCAGCGGCACCGAGCAGGACTTCACCGACCTGCATGCCTGGTGCGAGGTGTACCTGCCCGGCGCCGGCTGGATCGGCCTCGACCCGACCTCGGGTCTGTTCGCCGGCGAGGGCCACATCCCGCTGGCCTGTAGCCCGGAGCCCTCTTCGGCTGCGCCGATCACCGGTGGGCTGGACGAGTGCGAGGTGGCGTTCGAGCACCTGATGAGCGTCGAGCGCGTGTGGGAGGCGCCGCGTGTCACCAAGCCCTACAGCGAGGCGCAGTGGCAGGCGATCCTGGCGCTGGGACGGCAGATCGACGATGACCTGCACAAGCACGATGTGCGCCTGACCATGGGCGGCGAGCCGACCTTCGTTGCCCTCGACTATCCCGATGACGACGAGTGGAACACCGCTGCGCTCGGGCCGAACAAGCGCCGTCTGGCCGCCGACCTGTTCTACCGCCTGCGCAACCATTACGCCCCCAGGGCACTGGTGCACTTCGGCCAGGGCAAGTGGTATCCGGGTGAGCAGTTGCCGCGCTGGTCGCTGAACTGTTTCTGGCGTCGCGACGGCGAGCCGCTGTGGCACGACCCCAGGCTGCTGGCCGACGAGAAGCGTGGTTACGGCGCCAGCGCCGACACTGCCGTGCGCTTCCTGGGAGCCCTGGCGGCGCGCCTGGACGTGGATGCCGGCAACGTTTTCCCGGCCTACGAGGACTGGTTCTATTACCTGTGGCGCGAGCGCAAGCTGCCGGACAACGTGACCCCCGATGATCCGAGGCTGAGCGACCCGCTGGAGCGTGAACGCCTGCGCAAGGTGTTCGACCAGGGGCTCGATGCCGTGGTGGGCCATGTCTTGCCGCTGGCGCGCCAGGTGGTCGGCGAGGGCTGGCAGAGCGGTCGCTGGTTCCTGCGTGACGAGCACTGCCGTCTGCTGCCGGGCGATTCGCCGCTCGGTTATCGTCTGCCGCTGGACTCGCTGCCCTGGGTCAGCCAGGCCGACTACCCCTACGTCAATCCGGTCGACCCCAGTCAGACACTGCCACCGCTACCCAGCCCGGCGCAGATCCAGCGGCAGTTGCGTGGGGTCTGGCGTGGCGCCAGTGCCAACGTGCAGAGTGCGCGCCCGGCCAGCGGGCAATCGGCCGCCGGTATCGTACGCACCGCGCTGTGCGCCGAGCCGCGTGAGGGCCGCCTGTATCTGTTCATGCCGCCGCTGGCGCATCTGGAAGACTACCTGGAGCTGGTCGCGGCCATCGAGGCGGTGGCGGCCGAGCTCAATTGTCCGGTTCTGCTGGAGGGCTACGAGCCGCCGCTCGACCCGCGTCTGCAGTATTTCCGCGTGACCCCCGACCCCGGCGTGATCGAGGTGAACATCCACCCGGCCGCCAGTTGGGATGAGCTGGTCGAGCGTTGCGAATTCCTCTACGAGGCGGCGCGGCAGTCGCGCCTGTCCAGCGAGAAGTTCATGATCGACGGGCGCCACACCGGCACCGGCGGGGGCAACCACTTCGTCCTTGGCGGGGCGACACCGGGGGATTCTCCCTTCCTGCGCCGCCCTGACCTGCTGCGCAGCCTGATCAGCTACTGGCACAACCACCCGTCGCTGTCCTACCTGTTCAGCGGTCTGTTCATCGGCCCGACCTCGCAGGCGCCGCGGGTGGACGAGGCGCGCAACGACGCCCTGTACGAACTGGAGATCGCTTTCGCGCAGATGCCCGAGCCGGGCCGCGACTGTCCGCCCTGGCTGGTCGATCGCCTGCTGCGCAACCTGCTGGTGGACGTCACCGGCAATACCCACCGTGCCGAGTTCTGCATCGACAAACTGTACTCGCCGGACTCCGCCAGTGGCCGCCTCGGTCTGCTCGAACTGCGCGCTTTCGAGATGCCGCCGCATGCGCAGATGAGCCTGGCCCAGCAACTGCTGCTGCGTGCATTGATCGCCCGTTTCTGGCAGGAGTCCTATCGCCCGGCGAAACTGGTGCGCTGGGGAACCGAGCTGCACGACCGCTTCCTGTTGCCGCACTTCGTCGAGCAGGATTTCGCCGACGTGTTGCAGGAACTGGCGGCCTTCGGTTATCCGCTGCGGGCCGAGTGGTTCGCCCCGCACCTGGAATTTCGCTTTCCCAAGGCCGGTGACTTCACGGTCAAGGGCATCGACCTGGAGCTGCGTCAGGCCCTGGAACCCTGGCACGTGCTGGGTGAGGAAGGCGCCATCGGCGGTACGGTGCGCTACGTCGACTCGTCGCTGGAGCGGATGCAGGTGAAGGTCGGAGGCATGGCGCCGGATCGCTACGTGCTGACCTGCAACGGCATACCGGTGCCCCTGCGGCCCACCGGCAAGGTCGGTGAGTTCGTCGGTGGCGTGCGCTTTCGCGCGTGGCAACCGGCCAGTTGCCTGCAACCGACCATCGGCGTGCACGCGCCGCTGGTGTTCGACCTGGTCGATACCTGGATGCAGCGCTCGCTGGGTGGTTGCCAGTACCATGTGGCGCATCCGGGCGGTCGCAACTACGACAGCCTGCCGGTCAACGCCTACGAGGCGGAGAGCCGGCGCCTGGCGCGCTTCTTCCGTCTGGGCCACAGCCCGGGCAAGCGCCCGGCGATGCAGCCGATGGATAATAATGAACTGCCGATGACCCTGGATCTGCGACGCGTCTGATGTCGACCTCGTCCGCGGGAGGCTCGGCCGCGAATCGTCGCCGCTGCCTCCCGCGGATGGGATGAACGAACCTGTGTCACGCTGCACTGCCTTGCCACTGCCGAGCCTGCCATGCACGACCTGCTAGCCGATTACCCGCCCCCTGCCGGGGCCTACCACGAACTGCTCGACGCCAAGGGCAACGTGCGTCCGCACTGGCGCCGTCTGTTCGAGCAACTGGCACGCAGTCGCCCGGAGCACCTGGCGCAGCGCGAAGCCATGCTGGCCCGGCAGATTCAGGAGAATGGCGTCACCTACAACGTCTACGCCGACCCCGAGGGTGCCGACCGGCCCTGGGAACTCGACCTGCTGCCCAACCTGATTCCGGCTGACGAATGGCAGCAGATCGCCGCCGGTGTGGCGCAGCGGGCAACCGTGCTCAACCGCGTCCTGGCCGATCTCTACGGGCCGCAGAAACTGATCGCCGAAGGGTTGCTGCCGACCGAGCTGGTGTTCGGGCACAACAACTTCCTCTGGCCCTGTCAGGGCATGCAGGCGCCTGGCGGCACCTGGCTGCACCTGTACGCGGTGGATCTGGCCAGGGCGCCGGACGGTCGCTGGTGGGTCACTGCCGACCGTACCCAGGCGCCGTCCGGCGCCGGTTATGCACTGGAGAACCGGCAGATCGTCTCGCGCGCTTTCCCCGAGCTGTACCGCGACCTGCGGGTGCAATACCTGGCCGGTTTCTTCCGTACCCTGCAGGACACCCTGGCACGCCAGGCGCCGAGCGGCGGCGAGACACCGCTGGTGGTGCTGCTCACGCCGGGGCGTTTCAACGAAAGCTACTTCGAACACCTGTACCTGGCGCGCCAGCTCGGCTATCCGCTGGTCGAAGGCAGCGACCTGACCGTGCGCGACGCCACCCTCTATCTCAAGACTCTGGCCGGCCTGCGCCGCGTGCATGCGGTGCTGCGGCGTCTCGATGACGACTACTGCGATCCGCTGGAGTTGCGCACCGACTCAGCCCTGGGTGTGCCCGGTCTGCTCGAAGCGGTGCGCCGTGGCCGCGTGCTGGTGGCCAATGCCCTGGGCAGCGGTGTGCTGGAGTCCCCCGGATTGCCCGGTTTCCTGCCGGCCATCAGCGAACACCTGCTGGGCGAAGAGCTGCTGCTGCCGTCCATCGCCAGTTGGTGGTGCGGTGAGCCACCGGTGCTGGAGGAGGCGCTGGAAAAACTCGACGAACTGCTGGTGCGCCCGGCCTTTCCCTCGCAGAGTTTCACGCCGGTGTTCGGTCGCGACCTGGACGAGACGCAGCGCGCCAGGCTGGCCGCACGGCTCAAACTGCGCCCCTATGCCTATGTGGCACAGGCGCGGGCCAAGCTGTCGCAGGCGCCGGTATGGGACGGCAGTGGCCTGCAACCGCGTGCCATCGGCATGCGCGTCTTCGCCGTGGCCAGTGCCGACGGCTACCGGGTGATGCCCGGTGGCCTGACCCGCGTGGCCGGCGAAGCCGATGCCGAGGTGGTGTCCATGCAGCGCGGTGGCGCGAGCAAGGACACCTGGGTGCTCGGCACCCGGCAGAGCGGTGGCGAGCCCTGGCAGACGCAGCGCACCCTGGGCACCGCCGACCTGGTGCGCAGCGACCCCTTCCTGCCCTCGCGGGTGGTGGAGAATCTGTTCTGGTTCGGTCGCTACGCCGAGCGTTGCGAGGACAGCGCGCGTCTGCTGCGCATCATGCTGGCGCGCTATGTCGATGACGACGATGATCCACAGGCACTGCAGAGCGCTCTGGCGCTGGCGCAAAGCCTGGGCCTGCTGGCCGGATCGGATGAAGGCGAGCTGGAAGAGCGCCTGTTGCAGGCGCTGCTGGGCGGCGACTGGCCGGCCAGCCTGCGCGCCAACCTGCAACGTCTGCAATGGGCGGCCGGCAGCGTGCGCGGCAAGCTATCCCAGGCCAATTGGCAGGCGCTGGTCGAGTTGCAGCGTGAGGCGCAGCTGCTCGAAGGCCAGCCGGCCGATTTCGGCGAGTTGCTGGATTTTCTCAACCGCCTGCTGATGTCGCTCGCGGCGCTCTCCGGCTTCGCCCTCGACGACATGACCCGCGACGACGGCTGGCGCTTCCTCATGCTCGGTCGCTGCATCGAGCGCCTGCAATTTCTCTGCGACAGCTTCGCCGGCTTCCTGCGCAGCGGCTCGGCAACCGACCAGTCGGCGCTGGAGTGGCTGCTGGAGCTGGGCAACAGCAGCATCACCTATCGCACCCGCTACCTGGCTTCGGCGCAACTGATCCCGGTGCTCGACCTGCTCCTGCTGGACGAGCAGAACCCGCATGCCGTGATCTTCCAGCTGAGTAACCTGCTGCGCTCGCTGCAGGGGCTGCACGAGCGCTTCGAACTGCCGGCCGAGCGCTACCTGGTCTATCTGGAGCAGCAGTTGAGCGCATTCAGCCTGGCCAGTCTGGAAAATCCGCTGTTCGGTCCCGGCAGTACCCGCGCAGTGCTCGAAGGCCTGGCCGATCTGCTGGTGGCCATCAGCGAAGCCGTCGGATTGGTATCCGATCACCTCGGGCTGCGCTTCTTCGCCCACGTCGACGTCAGCCAGCGGACGCAATCCTCATGAGCAGTGCGCTGTATCAGATTCTTCACGACACCCATTACCGCTATTCGGCGCCGGTTTCCCTGGCCCAGCAACTGGCGCACCTGTGGCCACGCGAGTGCCCCTGGCAACGCTGCATCGAGCAGGAGTTGCGCATCGACCCGCAGCCCTGCCAGCGCCGCGATGGCCTGGATGTGTTCGGCAACCCGTTGACACGCCTGGTGTTCGAACGCCCGCACGAGGCCTTGAGTGTCAGTGCAAGGCTGCGTGTCGAGGTGCTGGCGCGCGCGCCGCTGGATCTGCACGACTCGCCGAACTGGGAGGCCGCCTGTGCCGCGCTCAGCTACGCCGGCAAACGCATGGAACCGGCTCTGCTGGAGGCTTCGCGCTACCGTTTCGAGTCACCCTACGTGCGTCTCAAGCAAGTGTTCGCCGACTATGCCGATGACTGTTTCACGCCCGGCATGCCGTTGTTGCAGGCAGGTCAGGCGTTGATGCAGAAAATCTTCGAGGAATTCAGCTTCGATGCCGCTGCGACCCAGGTGGCGACGCCGCTGTTGCAGGTGCTGGAGGAAAAGCGCGGGGTCTGCCAGGACTTCGCCCACCTGATGCTCGCCTGCCTGCGTTCGCGTGGTCTGGCGGCGCGTTACGTCAGCGGCTACCTGCTGACTCAGCCACCACCCGGCCAGCCGCGACTGATCGGTGCGGATGCTTCGCATGCATGGGTGTCGCTGTACTGCCCGCGTCAGGGCTGGGTGGATTTCGATCCGACCAACAACGTGCGTCCGGCACTGGAGCACATCACCCTGGCCTGGGGCCGGGATTTCTCCGATGTATCGCCGTTGCGTGGAGTGATCCTGGGGGGCGGCAGTCATGACCCGGAAGTGCAGGTGACGGTGCTGCCGCTGGGATGAGGGTGCCGTGGGAGACGTCCGCGGTGCGGCGCCCCCACAGGCGACGCTCGACTCAGTCGACCAGTTTCACGCTGCCTTTCATCAGCGAGTAGTGACCGGGGAAGGAGCAGAAGAAGCTGTAGTCCTCGCCTGCGGTCAGTTTGCTCACGTCGAAGGTGACCGAGGTGCTCTCGCCGCCGCCGATCAGGTCGGTGTGGGCGATGACGCGCGCGTCACCAGCCTTCAGGTAGCTGGCGCCGGGGCCTGCGCCGATGCCGTCGGCAGCGATCCCCGGCATGTCGGCGGTCTTGCTCAGCACCCAGTTGTGGCCCATGGCCGTCTTGGGCAGCGAGCCGACGTGCTTGAGGTTGACGGTGAAGGTCTTGCAGCTCTTGCTTACGGAGATGGCCTGAGTGTTGAAGGTCATCTGGTCGGTCGACTCGACGTCTACCGAGCACTCGGCAGCGAGCAGCGGCGTGCTGGCCAGGCCGAGCAGAGCCATCAGGGCAAGGTTACGCAACATCATGATTCCTCCGGATTCCATTGAGTCGGTAAGACTTCCGGAGAGTGGCACAGCATGAGCCATTGCGGAGTGCGACCGAAGGTCACGGCGGTTATTCAGACAAACTGTGGATAAGTGTGTGCGCAAGGTCTGGGAAGTCGTGGCTACGCCAGGCGTTTCGGGCTTTCTGGGCAGTTGGTCAGCTTTCGATCAGCGCTGCCGGCGCCGCTTGCGAGAAGCGAAAAACCCTTTGTAATGAAATGCTTCGCTGATCTGGCAAGCGGCTCCACGGATGAGTGGAACAGGTTCTGACACTATCCCCAGAAGCTGTGGAGGAGCCTGTGGACAAGGTTGGGGAAAGTCGTCTCGGCTGGCGCCCTTCGTGGGGCGCCAGTCGCTGAGTGAAAAACGATCAGTTGCCGCGTAGCGCTCGCCAGGCGCGCTGCGCCAGGCTGACCAGCGGCAGTGCCAGCAGCCCCGCCAGCACACCGAACAGGGCATTGAGCACGGTCGGGACGAGCATCGACAGTATGTGCCCGGCGTCGCGTGCCACCCATTCGGCGGCATGATGCACGGCGCCTTCCACCGGCGGCAGTCCGTGGCTGAGGATGCCGCCACCGACCATGAACATCGCGGCGGTGCCGACCACCGACAAGGTCTTCATCAACCAGGGCGCCAGACGCAGGATGCCGCGACCACAGGCCTGGGCCAGTGCACTGGCGCGCTGGCTGAGGTAGAGCCCGGCGTCGTCCAGTTTGACGATGCCGGCCACCAGGCCATAGACGCCGATGGTCATCACCAGAGCGATGCCGCTGAGCACCAGCACCTGATTGAGAAAACTGGCGGCCGCGACGGTGCCAAGGGTGATGGCAATGATTTCTGCCGAGAGGATGAAGTCGGTGCGCACGGCGCCGCGAATCTTGTCACGCTCGAATGCCACCAGGTCGACCTTGGGGTCGGCGATGGCATCCAGGCGAGCCTGTCTGCCGTCGTCGTCCTGGCGATGCAACAGCTTGTGGACGAGCTTTTCGGCGCCCTCGTAGCAGAGAAACAGGCCGCCGAGCATCAGTAGCGGCACCACCAGCCAGGGCGCCACGGCACTGATCAGCAGGGCGGCGGGTACCAGTATCGCCTTGTTCCACAGCGATCCCTTGGCCACCGCCCAGACTACCGGCAACTCACGGTCGGCACGTACGCCGGTGACCTGCTGGGCATTCAGCGCGAGGTCATCACCCAGTACGCCGGCCGTCTTGCGCGCGGCGATCTTGGTCATGGTGGCGACGTCATCGAGTACGGTGCTGATGTCGTCGATCAGGGCGAGCAGGCTGCTTCCGGCCATTTTGCGGCTTCCGTGGGGGGACAAGGCGCAGAGCGTAGCATTGCCCCCACCGTCTGCGTACAGCCTCAGATGGGCGCGCGATCCACCCACTTCGGCGCGGCGCTGGGGCGCCATTCGCTCAGGGCGTCGAGCAGTTCCCGGGGGCTGTCTGCGATCTGCAGCATCTCGCGGTGCTGAGGGCGGACGAAGCGCTCGGCGACCATGTGATCGAGAAAATCGCCCAGCCTGCCGTAGAAACCATTCACTTCCAGCAGACCGAGCGGCTTGGCGTGGTAGCCCAGTTGGCCCCAGGTCCAGACCTCGAACAGTTCTTCCAGTGTGCCGAGTCCGCCGGGCAGGGCGATGAAGGCGTCGGCCAGTTCGGCCATGCGCGCCTTGCGTGCGTGCATGCCGTCCACTACTTCCAGGCAGGTCAGGCCGCGATGGCCGATCTCGGCGCGTTCCAGGCTCTGTGGGATGATGCCGATCACTTCGCCGCCGGCGTTCAGTGCAGCATCGGCGACCACACCCATCAGGCCGACAGCGCCGCCGCCATAGATCAGGCGCAGGCCGCGCTGAGCCAGGTACTGGCCAAGCTCCTCGGCGGCCTGGCGATAGACGGGATTGGCGCCAGGGCTGGCACCACAGAAGACACAGACGCTACGCAGGGACATGTACGGGCTCCTTGACTGAATGCGTCAAGGGTAACGGCCCGCAGCGACGCGACCAAGAGTCAGAGGCGCGTATCAATGCCGCAGGCGGCGCAGGCGTAGCTGGCGAGCAGTTGCTTGAGCAGGTCGTTGAGGTGCATGGCGCGGCTTCTCGAAGCGGACAGATGCTGGTCAGGCTAGTCCTGCCAAGGGCGTCGCGCCGTTAGATTGTTTCGATGATGGCGATAGCCGCCAGTCGATCAGACCAGCTCCATCGCGCTCATGCCGGCCAGGCCCAGCAGCACCACGCCGCAGGCGGCATAGGTCAGACGATGCCAGAGCAGCGAGGCCGCGCGGCGGAACCAGTCCACCAGGCCGGCGCAGATGAAGCACCACAGCAGCGACGAGACCATGAAGCCGGCGAAGAACACCGCCAGGTGCGTGGGTGTCGGCTGGGCGACTCCGATGGCCGCCATCGCACCGCCCATGGCGGCCCAGTAGACGATGTTCTGCGGGTTGGTCAGCGACAGGGCGGCGCCTGCGGCGAAGGCGCTACCCGCTGCGACCTGACCATCGTCACTGGGTTGCGGTGGACGATGAGCGTCACGCAGCGATTGATAACCGAGCCAGGCCAGATAGAGCGCGCTTGCCAGTGTCAGCGGATAGCGGATCTGGGCGCTGTCGAGCAGCAATGCCAGGCCGGTAAGACCCAGGGCGGCCCATGTCGCATCGCCTACCAGCGAGCCGATCTGTACCAGCAGGGCCGGTCTGTAGCCGTCACGCAGGCCACGCCGCAGGGTTTCACTGAAAACCGCGCCAGGGGCGGCGTTGAACACGAAACCAAGCAGCATGGCGGCGAGGAAGAAGCTGAACATCGAGCATCCTTACTAGGCAGGGAAACGAAGGCTACTCGCCCAAGCAGGCGGCGTGCCAGGTGGTGAAAATAAAGTTTTCCACGAAGCCTGTGGGAATAGCTGTGGATAAGCTGGTGGTGTGTGTCTGTACGGCTGAGATGACGCCGTTCTCAGGGGGCTGATGAAGATTTGATCAGTGCCGTTTTTCCTTTCCATACAGAGGGTTGACAGGTTTTGGGGAAGCTGTGGCCGAGTCCTGCGGTTGTCCACGAGAGCTGTGGGCGATGTTGTTGATAACTTATGTAAGCATCGCTGTAGCCCCTGCTTTGCGGGCGCTTCAGCGCTTTGGTGGGTTTTTGATCAGGTGTCTCGTGACAAGGGACTGAGGTCGTTTGGCGCGAAGTTGTCCAGTGTTTTTTGGGCCTCGGCAACAATGGCGGTGGATTATCCACGGAATATGTTGATCATCCTGTGGGTAAGCTGGTGGCAGATTGTGCCGGCTCCCTTCGCGTCGGGTGTTCAGGCTGCTGTCGAGCTTTTCGCCAGCCTAGTCGCCGGGCAGTGCTCCAAGCTGGGTGGAGCGTCCCAGCAGCTGCAAGGCACGATCCGGATAGTCGGTGATCAGGCCGTTGACGCCCATCTCCAACAGCTGGCGCATGCTCGGTTGCTCGTTGATCGTCCACAGCTGCACGTGCAGGCCGCGTGACTGGGCATTGCGAATCAGGCGGGACGTGGCCAGGTTCAGGCCGCTGTGCTGCGGGGGAATCTGCAGCACGGGGTAGGAGGGTGACAGCAGGTCGCTCAGCCCCAGCCAGTTGAGCGCCAGCAGCAGGCGTACCGAGAGCGGGCCGGCGGCGGTAGCGACTTCCGGACAGAGCTGGCGAAAGCGTTGCAGGCTGCGTTCGTGGAAGCTGCCGACTATCACCCGGTCGAGCTGGTCGTAAGCCGCCAGCATTTCGCACAGCATGGCCTCCATGCCGACATCGGGCACCTTGATTTCGAGGGCCTTGGGCATCAACGGAAAACGCTCGAACACCTCTGCCAGAGTAGCGATGCGTGTGCCTTGGCCTCGGTAGGGGTAGCTCTGGCCACCATCGGCCGTCCATTTGTAGCCGGCGTCGAGCGCTTGCAGTTCGGCCAGGCTGTAGTGCGCGACCGGCCCCTGGCCATTGGTGGTGCGCTCCAGTGTTTCATCATGAATCACCACCAACCTGGCGTCCCGGCTCAGGTGCAGATCCATCTCCAGAATGTCGACGCCGAGGGCGGCGGCCCGCTCGAAGGCGAACAGGGTGTTCTCGGGCCACAGGCCCATGCCGCCGCGATGGGCGATCACCAGAGGGCGTTCGCCCAGATCTTCCAGTACCGCAGGCATGCTCACCGGGCGACTGGTCAGCGCCAGTACCAGCAAGACGATGCCGATCAGCAGCAGTGGAATGATCAGAAATCGGGTGAGGCGCAGCATGGGCAGGGTCTCGAAACCGGTTCGGGACTTTGTGCCCCACTACAGGGGCATTGGCAAGCGCTACGGCTGACGTCGGTAGGGTGTGCTGCGCGCACCGCAAGTATCCGCGATGGGCGAGTTGGTATGGCGCACCCTACGGGGGTAGAGTGCGCCACGGCGGCCGCGACGGGCTGCGAGTCTTCAGCTGGCCAGCAGCCAGACACCCGTCGCTGCCGATGCCGCACCGGCGATGCGCACCAGCGGAGCTGCCGCTTGCGGCAGGAAGCGCACCAGGGCGAAGCCGACGGCATGCAGTGCGGCGGTGGCGACGATGAAGCCGATGGCATAGCCGAAGGGGCTGGCCAGCTCCGGCAGCTCCAGGCCATGTGCGACGCCATGGGTGAGGGCGAATACGGCGGTCAGCGCCATGGCTGTCGCCATTGGCAGGCGCGCCGCCACGGCCACCAGCAGGCCGAACGCCAGTACCGAGCCGGCGATACCGGTCTCCATCAGCGGGATTTCCACCCCGGCAAAACCCAGCAGGCCGCCAACCAGCATGGTGCCGACGAAGGTCAGCGGCAGCGCCCAGCGTGCAGCGCCGCTTTGCTGCGCGGCCCACAGGCCGACGGCGAACATCGCCAGCAGGTGATCGAGGCCGAACAGCGGGTGCGCCAGACCGGCCATGATGCCTTCGTGGCCGTGCCCGGGATGGGCGAACGCCAGTGCGGGGGTGCAGAACAGGGCGATGGCGTAGAGGGTTTTGCGCAGATTCATGTGAGTCTCCTTGAAATGGGAATCAGGCCGCCGTGAGCATGCCCTGGCGTTCGATGAAGGCGATGATCTCGTCGAGACCCTGGCCGACCTTCTGGTTGCTGAAGACGAAGGGTTTGTCGCCGCGCATCTTCAGGGTGTCGCGCTCCATGACTTCCAGCGAGGCGCCGACCATTGGTGCCAGGTCGACCTTGTTGATCACCAGCAGATCGGATTTGCAGATACCCGGCCCACCCTTGCGCGGCAGCTTGTCGCCGGCCGACACGTCGATCACGTAGAGCGTCAGGTCGGACAGCTCGGGGCTGAAGGTGGCGGACAGGTTGTCGCCACCGGATTCGACGATGATCAGATCCAGGCCGGGAAAGCGGCGGTTGAGCTGTTCGACGGCCTCCAGATTGATCGAGGCGTCCTCGCGAATGGCGGTGTGCGGGCAGCCGCCGGTCTCCACGCCGATGATGCGCTCGGGTTCCAGCGCCTCGTTGCGCACCAGGAACTGGGCGTCTTCCTGGGTGTAGATGTCGTTGGTGACCACGGCGATGTTGTAGCGTTCGCGCAGGGCACGGCACAGAGCCAGGGTCAGGGCGGTCTTGCCGGAACCGACCGGGCCGCCGATGCCGACACGCAGGGGTTGGCTGTTCATTTCTGGGTTCCTCGTCAGGAGCGGAAGAGACGCGAGTACTGGCGCTCGTGCGCCATGCTCGCCAGGGCCAGGCCGAAGGCGGCGCTGCCCCAGTGTTCGGGGGAAAGGGTGGAGGCCTGTTGCTGGGCGGCATCGAGCTGCGGCAGCAGGCGACTGGTCAGGCGCTGGGCGGCCTGCTGGCCCAGCGGCAGTACCTTCATCAGCACGGCGAGCTGGTTTTCCAGCCAGCCCCAGAGCCAGGCGGCCAGGGCATCGTCCGGTGTGATGCGCCAGGCGCGTGCGGCCAGTGCCCAGGCCAGGGCAAGGCCCGCTTCTTCCTGGGTCTCGAGCAACGCGCGTGCGGCCTCGTCCAGCTCCGGCAGGCCTTCGAGCAACTGCCGCAGCGAATAACCCATCTGCCGGCTTTCCAGTGCCAGCTCCCGGGTTTCGCGGCTGGCACGATGCTGCTCGGCCAGCACCTGCAACTGCGACCAATCGCCTGCATCCGCTGCGCGGCAGTGGGCCAGCAGCAGCGGCGCTTCGAAGCGGGCGAGGTTGAGTGCGAGTTGATCGGCCAGCCAGCGCTCGGCGCTATCGGCATCGCTGATCAGGCCACTGTCGATGGCCCACTCCAGGCCCTGCGAGTAGCTGTAGCCGCCAATGGGCAGCTGTGGGCTGGCCAGGCGCAGCAATGCCCAGGCCGGTTTCATGCTGTGGCCACGATGCGCATGGCGCACCCTGCGCAGCCGTTCATGGGCGTACACCGAACTGGTGCAGGCGCGGCCCGTAGTTGAATTCTTCGTCACCGTGATGGGAATGGTGGTGACCACCGCCGTAAGCGCCCTGCTCGGGCTGGTAGGGCGCCTCCACGGCTTCGACCGTGGCACCGAGTTGTTCGAGCATGGCCTTGAGTACGTAGTCGTCGGGCAGGCGCAGCCAGCCTTCGCCCAGTTGCAGGGCCACATGGCGGTTGCCCAGGTGGTAGGCCGCACGCATCAGCTCGAACGGGTTGGCGCAGGTGACGTGCAACAGCGGTTCGGACTTGGCGCGCACGCGCACGATGCGTCCGTCCCTGGCTTGCAGGCATTCACCATCGGCGAGGGCCGGTTGGCCACGTTCGAGGAACAGTCCGACTTCTTCACCTGTGGTGGTGAAGCAGCGCAGGCGCGTCTTGCTGCGGGCTTCGAAGGTCAGTTCCAGTTCGGCGTCGAAGGTGGTCTGCGGCGCGATTCGGGCGTGGATAACCAGCATGTGCATCTATTCCGGGGCAATGTGCCCGGAAATAGTGCAAGTGGCTTGCCAAGGCCGCAGAGTGCCGCAGCACGGCGCATTTCTGCTGCCTGTGGATAACTTGGCAGGGCAGTCAGGATTTTTTTGGTGCGTTTCCCGCGAGCGTGCACTCTTGTGGTGCTGCCTGGGTCGCCGGTTTGCCCAGCCCCTGCCAGTGCTTGCCTCCCACCATGATGAAGCGCAGTTGCTGGATGATCTTGGCTTCGGCGCTGAGGTGCGCAGGCAGGGTCTCGGCAGGCGGGTCGATCAGTTCGGGCAGGGTGGCGAAGACCGTCTTGACCACCAGGTCCGAGACCACGTCGAGCGCTGCGTCGTCGAGGTGCGGCATGCGGTTCATCAGCTTGAGGTCGGCGGCCAGGTCGCTGGTGATGCGTTCGCGCAGGGCGGTGATGGCCTGGCGTACGGGTTGGGAGCCACCGTATTGCTCGCGTGCGAGGAACAGGAACTGGCCATGGTTGGCGGCCACTTCGGCAAGGAAGATGCGTACCGAGGCGTCGATCATGCCGCGCATCTCGAACTCGTGGCGGCGCACCTGGCGGATCGCCGCGCGGAAGGTTTCACCCACTTCCGCCACCAGGGCCAGGCCCAGTTCGTCCATGTCGGCGAAGTGGCGATAGAAACCGGTGGGCACGATACCGGCGACCCGTGTCACTTCGCGCAGGCTCAGGCTGCCGAAACCCCGGCCGCTCTCCATCAGGGTGAGCGCGGCATCCATCAGGGCCTGGCGGGTCTGCTGCTTCTGTTCGGAGCGTGGTGTCATGCGAAATAGGGTCACTGAGCGATGGCGCACTCTAGCAAATGCAGGCGGTGAGCGTCGAACCGCATCCCGAATTCCAGTGTACAAGTGTTGACTGAGTGCGGGGCGCCTGCGAGCATTGTGAACACTTGTTCACTGGAAAGGCATGATGGCTCTGATTCCCCTGTCTCTCGCTCGCTGCCTGCGTGGCCCGTTACAGCCGCTGCGCTATCTGTGTCGCGCTGGCTGGCTCCGCGAAGCCGACGTCGATCTTGTCCTGCGCCTGGTTCATCCGGTCCTGCGTCTGAACCGGATTCACGCCCGTGTCGAGGCGCGGCGCTGGGTCGCCGAAGACATGCTGGCGCTGACCCTGCGCTGCAATGGCAACGCCCGTGGCTGGCGCGCGGGGCAGCATGTGCAGTTGCATCTGGAACAGGATGGCGTACGCCATGGACGCAGTTACAGCCTGACGGCGGTGATGCCCGATGGACGCATCGAACTGGCGATCAGACGTCAGCCGGGCGGGCGCCTGTCCAACGCCGTGCTCGACAAGGTCGAAGTCGGGCAGGTGCTGGAGCTGGCGCCTGCTTTCGGCGAGCTGCGATGGCCGGATGATGTTCGACCGGTGCTGCTGGTCGCTGCCGGAAGTGGTATCACACCGCTGCTGGGACTGCTGCGTGATGCCCTGGGCCGTGGTTTCAGTGCGCCGGTGACGCTGCTGCACCAGGTGCGCGGGCATGCCCAGCGTGCCTATGTCGAGGAGTTGCAGGCGCTGGCCGAGCGTCATCGCAATCTGCACGTGCGCTGGGCGTTGAGCGGTGAGGCCGATGGGCGTCTCAGCGAAGCGGGCCTGGCCGAACTGCCGGGAGCCCATCTGCTGGGTTGTGGCCCGCACGGCTTCGTCGAGCAATTGCGGCTGTGGTGGCGGGCGGGCGAGCGGGGCGGCAGCCTGCAACTGGAGAGCTTCACCCCTCTGCGTGCGGTGCCTGTGGAAGTGGGGGGGCAAGTGCGCCTCGGTTTCGCCCGCAGCCGTCGACAGGTGGCGGGCAACACGGCCCTGAGTCTGCTGCAACAGGCCGAGACCAACGGTCTGCGTCCGGCCCATGGGTGTCGGCAGGGCATCTGCGCCAGTTGTACCTGCATGCTGCTGGCCGGCACCGTGCGCGATCTGCGCAGTGGTGAACTGTTCGCCGAGCCTGGGCAGCCCATTCGTCTGTGCGTCAGCGCCCCGCATGGGGATGTGGAGATCGACCTGTGAATACCCGTCCGGATCGTGAGTTGAGTCCCGCCGAACTCGATGCCTTCGGCCAGGAGCTGGATGCCTTGCGCCAGCGCACCCTGGCCGACCTGGGGGAGGCCGACGCCCGCTATATCCGCCGTGTGCGGGGGGCCGTGCGGCTGTGCTGCTGGAGCGGCCGTGCGCTGCTGATGCTGGGCTGGTTCCCACCGAGCTGGCTGCTCGGAACCCTGCTGCTTGGCCTGGGCAAGATTCTCGAGAACATGGAGTTGGGCCACAACGTGATGCACGGCCAGTACGACTGGATGAACGATCCGGAATTCGCCGGGCGCCCCTACGAGTGGGACATCGTCGGCCCGGCCGATTTCTGGCGACACACCCATAACCACGTGCATCACACCTACACCAATGTGCTGGGCATGGATGACGACGTCGGCTATGGCGTGGTGCGCCTGTTCCCCGAGCAGCGCTGGAAGCCTTTCTACCGCTGGCAGCCGTTGTGGGTGACGATCCAGGCGCTGCTGTTCCAGTACGCGGTGGCGATCCAGCATCTGCGCCTCGACAAGCTGGTCAAGGGGCGCATCAGCGCGGATGAGGTGCGCCCGCTGGCCCGCCAGTTCGGGGCCAAGCTGGCGCGGCAATGGGGCAAGGATTACCTGGCGTTCCCCTTGCTGGCGCTGCTGCTCGGGGCCAATGCCGTGGCGGTATTGGCGGGCAATCTGGTGGCCAACCTGCTGCGCAACCTGTGGACGTTCCTGGTGATCTTCTGCGGGCATTTCACCGAGAAGGCGGCGGTGTTTCCACCCGAGATACTGCAGGGCGAGACGCGTGGGCACTGGTACCTGCGCCAACTGCGCGGATCGAGCAACCTGTCCGGCGGGCCGCTGCTGCATGTGCTTACCGGCAACCTCAGCCATCAGATCGAACACCACCTGTTCCCCGACCTGCCGGCGCGGCGCTATGCCGAACTGGCCCGTGAGGTGCGGGTGATCGCCGAGCGTTATGGTCAGCACTACAACTGCGGGACGTTGGCGCGCCAGTTCTGGACGGTTCTTCGGCGCATCTGGATCTACCGCCTGCCGCCGGTTGGCGTTCACCCATGAAAAAAGCCCGGCTCGTGCCGGGCTTTGCGGGGTTGGCCATAAGATCAGGCCACTTTATTGCGGTCGATCATGCGCTCGATCAGTCGGTCGGAGCCGCCGTCGGCGACGATGTTGCCGGCCTCGCCCTTGTTGCGGTCGATCATGCGCTCGATCAGTCGGTCGGAGCCGCCGTCGGCGACGATGTTGCCGGCCTCGCCCTTGTTGCGGTCGATCATGCGCTCGATCAGACGATCGGAGCCGCCATCGGCGACGCTCAGGACGCTCGCCTGCTGGGCGTTGTCCTTGGCTTCACCAACCAGGGGAGCGGGTGCGCTGTTCGGCAGGGCGAAGGCGCTGGTGGTCAGAATGCTCAGTGCAAGAGCGGTCAGAGTCAGTTTGCTTTTCATGTTCGTTTCTCCCGTCGATGGGCTGATTGAAGTGGCTACGGGATCAATGTTAGGGACTTGCCGGCAGATAAGAACTTGACTGACCTGATAGTGAACATCGACGCCTTCAATACTTGATCGGAGGGCTCTGGGACGCTGGTTACGGCGCAGTGTCAAGGGGTGCCGGGACGGTCTTTCCAGTATCGCGCTGGCGGTCTGGCGCGCGTATGCTTGGCGACTTTTGACGGGGCGTCGTCGATCCACGCCCTTCTCCAGGCAGTCCGGAGGCTGATTCATCGATGCTCGCGGCACAGGCAATCCTGCCGATTTTCGCTCTGATCGTGCTCGGCTACATGCTGGGGTGGCGCCAGTGGCTTACCGCCGAGTCTGCGGCGGGGTTGGCCAACATCACCTTCAAACTGTTCATGCCGACGCTGCTGTTCGCCGGCATTGCCAAGGCTTCGCTGGCCGAGGGGCTGTCGCCAGCGCTGCTGCTGGCCTACTACCTGCCGGTGTTGCTGGTGTTCGTTCTGGTCAATGCGCTGGCCCACTGGCGGCGCGGCAGTGCTTCACCGCTCGGGCTGGTTGCGGCGTTCTCCAACAACGTGCTGGTGGGGATTCCGCTGATCGCCAGCCTGATGGGGCCCGATGCGCTGGTCTACGTCTTCGCCATCCTGGTGCTGCACAGCCTGACGCTGTTTTCCCTGCACAGTTTCTACGCCGCTCTGGGCAGCCAGGAGCGCGTCGATGGCCGCGCGCTACTGAAGAATCTGGCCAATCCGATGATCATCGGTCTGCTACTGGGCGCGCTGCTCAATATCTCTGGGCTGGTGGTGCCGGACAGTCTCTGGCGTGTGGTCACCTGGCTGGGACAGGCGGCATTGCCCTGTGCGCTGATCGTGCTGGGTGCCAGCCTGTCGCGTTATCGCCTGCGTCCGACGACGGAGGCCTGGGGGCTTACCTTCGCCAAGCTGGCGCTGTTCCCGGCCATGGTGTGGCTGTCGAGCGGGCTGCTGCCAGGGCTCAACGACTCGGCACGCACGGTGCTGGTGCTGCTGGCGGCCTGTCCCAGTGGCGTCAACGTCATGGCTTTCTGTCGCAATGCCGATGACAACCGCAGCGTCAGCGCAGCGATTTCCCTGTCGACGCTGTTGTCTGCGCTGACGCTGCCGTTATGGATGATGGTGATGGGGGTTTGAAGCGCCGTGCTGACGTTGCTCGACCCGCTCGCGTCGTGCTGCTGGATGCAAAGGTCGGGCGATGTCACTGCCGTTCTTCTGCTTCCTTCAGCGCCTCATGGGCTGGCGCGGCATAGATGCCTACCTCGACCGCCAGTTCCATCACGCGCGGCAGGTCGCTGGCGTATACCAGCACCGCTTGCAGTTCATCGTCCAGCGGCTCGCTGAAGTCCAGCAGCACGTAACCGCCGGTTTCCGGCGACAGGGCCGAGAGTTGTACCTGGATGCGGTTCAGGGCCTTGAGCGGCTCGGTCTTGGCCAGTTGCTTGGCCTTGAGCACGAACTGCACCTGCGGCCCGAAGGATTCGGTGATGCGCTGGAACAGTTCTTCGTAGGTATCGGCCTGGAACAGCACGGTATCCGGCAGGCTGCCGACCACCACCCATTCACCGAGGGGAATGGGGAAGTCGTCGTCGTAGTTGATGTCCGGGTTGGCGGCGAGGAAGGCGGCCGGGTCGGCATAGGCCTGGGCCGCCTCGTCGGCGATGCGTGCGATCTCGTCCTCGGGCAGGCAGCCGGAGCTTATCTTGGCGATCAGTTCTTCCAGCTGGGCTTTCATCGTGCGGTTCCTCAAAATCAAAAAGTGAGCTGTAAGCAAAGCCTGCGTATGTGGAGGTCTTGCGAGCCAGAGTCCTGCAAGGCAAAAACAGGCGAGAAAGCGGAGTGTACTTTTGTACATGAGCATTTCGAGCCTGTTTTTAACGCAGCAGGGCCGACGCGCAGCAGACCGTCACCCGTAGCGTTTCTTGGCTTCGATGGCCAGGCCACTACCAATGCTGCCGAAGGTGTTGCCTTCCACGCTGCGCGCATTCGGCAGCATCGCCGCCACGCTCTGGCGCAGCGCGGGTACGCCGCTGGAGCCGCCGGTGAAGAACAGGGTGTCGACCTGGTTGGCGTCGACGCCTGCGTCAGCGAGCAATTGCCTGAGGCTGGCGCGGATGCGCTCGAGCAGCGGCTCGATGGCGTTCTCGAACAGCGGCCGGGTCAGTTCGGCGACCAGGCCCGGCTCCACGCGCGACAGGTCGATGGGGCGTGCGTCCTGCTCGCTCAGGGCGATCTTGCTGTCTTCCACCTGCATGGCCAGCCAGTGTCCGGCGCGCTGTTCGATCAGACCGAACAGGCGGTCGATACCCGTGGCATCGACGATGTCGTAGCGCATGTTCTGCAGGGCAAGCTGGGTCTTCTGCGCGTACAGCGCGTTGATGGTGTGCCAGGTGGCCAGGTTGAGGTGGTAGCTGGTGGGCATGAAGGCGTCGCTCTTCATCCGGCTGCCATAGCCGAACAGCGGCATCACGCCAGCCAGTGACAACTGCTTGTCGAAGTCGGTACCACCGATGTGCACGCCGCCGGTGGCGAGTATGTCGTCCTGGCGTTCGGCCAGGTGATGACGTTCCGGTGCCAGGCGTACCAGGGAGAAGTCCGAGGTGCCGCCGCCGATGTCGACGATCAGTACCAGCTCCTCGCGGCGCAGGCCCGACTCGTAGTCGAAGGCGGCGGCGATGGGTTCGTACTGGAACGACACGTCCTTGAAACCGAGCTTGTGTGCCACGGCCACCAGGGTGTTCTGCGCCTCCTGGTCGGCGACCGGGTCGTCGTCGACGAAGAACACCGGGCGGCCCAGCACCACCTCTTCGAAGGTCCGTTCGGCATGCGCTTCGGCGCGCTTCTTCAGCTCGCCGATGAAGAAGCCGAGCAGATCCTTGAACGGCAGGGCGCTGCCCAGCACGGTGGTTTCGCTTTTCAGCAGCTTGGAGCCCAGCAGGCTTTTCAGCGAACGCATCAGGCGTCCTTCATAGCCTTCCAGATACTCGTGCAGGGCCAGGCGGCCATAGACGGGGCGGCGTTCTTCGGTATTGAAGAAGACCACCGACGGCAGGGTGATCTTGCCGTCTTCCAGTGGCAGCAGGCTGTCCTGGTCGGGACGCAACCAGCCAACGGTGGAGTTGGAAGTGCCGAAGTCGATGCCGCAGGCACGAGCGGGAGTGGAAAAGGACATGGTACGGGCAGCCAGAAAGATTACCGGGGAGAGTGACGACGTCGCATGGCGACGACCCCGAAGGTGACGGCCCGTTACGGAGGCCGGCAAAAAACGGCCGCGTATTCTATGCCAGAGCGGCGTTTCGTGCCGCTCTTTCAGCGCCGATCAGGATGGCAGGTCGATGTTCTCTTCGCGCTTGTGCTTCCACTGCGTCCATTCGAACCCCAGCACCACCAGCAACGACAGGGCGAAGGGCAGCAGCAGGTAGAAACAGCGGAACACGATCAGCGCCGCCAGGACGTCGGAGGCGGGGATTTCCGGCAGGGCGGCGAGGAAGGTCACTTCCAGCACGCCGAGGCCGCCCGGGGCGTGGGACAGCAGGGCGAGGGAGAAGGAGGCGAGGAAGACGCCGAGCACCACCAGATAGCCCGGGTGATTGTCGGCCGGCAACGCGAAATAGATGATCGCCGCCGCACACAGCAACTCCAGCGGGCCGGCCAGCAACTGACGGCCGACGATGGGCAGGCGCGGGTATTCGACGCGCAGTTTGCCCAGCGTCCAGGGTTTGAACTGACGCCACGAGCCGAGCACGTAGAGTCCGACGAAGGTCAGCAGAACGGAGCCGATGACCACCGATATCAGCGGGGTGACGTTCATGACGCGGTGGATCAGGTCGGGTTGGGCGATCAGCACGCAGCCACTGGCAAAGATGGTGCCGAGGGCGAAGGTGAAGGAGCAGAAGACGATGAGGATGCCGATTTCCTGGGGGGTCAGCCCTTTGGTGCGGTAGGCCCGGTAGCGCACGACTGCCCCGGAAAACACCGAGGCGCCGATATTGTGTGCCAGGGCATAGGTGGTGAAGGAGCAGAGGGTGATGAAGCGCCAGGATATCTTGCGGCCCAGGTGGGCGACGGCGATGCGGTCGTACCAGGCCAGTGCCCAGTAGGCGCCGAGGGTGGCGCCGGCTGCCATCAGCCAGTTCATGTGGCTGATCGCCCGCAGGCTGTCGGCGATCTCGTCGAGGGAGATATTGCGTAGTTCGCGGTACAGCAGGAAGCAGGACAGCACTACAGCGCCAAGACCAATCAGCGACCAGATCAGATCGCCGCGTTTCAGTTTGGGTTTGGCTTCAACGACGGACACTGCAACTCCTCACTCGATAGGCCCACGAGGTGGTGAAGACGGGCCGTATGCCCCTATCGAGGCTACTGTTCATCGGCTTTGTGGGCCGGTTGTGCGGGCGCGCGGACGTGTCATGCCCGCTCAGCGCGCTGCGCAGTATCACGGAGGCGCGGCAGATGCTCAACCGCTATGCGCATTTGCGGCGTTACCGAGTATGTCCTCGCAGGGGGTGTGGGTATGCGCGAGTGACTCGATCACTCAGAGCCAGGCCAGAGTGATCGCGGCCAGCACCGCGTAGCGCCCGGCCTTGGCCAGGGTGACGATGAGCAGGAAGCGCCACAGCGGCTCACGCATCACCCCGGCGACCAGCGTCAGCGGATCACCGATCACTGGCATCCAGCTTAGCAGCAGTGACCAGCGGCCATAGCGGGCATACCAGGTCTGGGCCTGCTGCAGGCGTGCCTCGCCCACCGGAAACCAGCGACGCTGGCGATAGTGCTCCAGCGAGCGGCCGAGCAGCCAGTTGACCCAGGAGCCCAGCACGTTGCCGGCGGTCGCGACTGCGAGCAGTGCCCAGGTGGCATGTGCGCCGCCGAGCAGCAGCGCCACCAGCACGGCCTCCGATTGCAGGGGCAGCAGGGTGGCGGCGAAGAAGGCGGAGAGGAACAGGCCCAGGTAGGCGGAGGTAGCCAGCATGGGGCAGGCGGGTCAGGACTGGCGTTCCTGAGGGGTGGCCATGATCTCTTCGAGGCTGAGTCCGGTCAGGCCGTGAATGGTTTTCCACAGGTAGTAGAAGATGGCCATCAGCATGATCATCGAGGGAATGGCGATCATCGGATAGCTGAGCAGGGTCATGCGTCCGAGTTCGTCGTTGAACGCCTCGGTGCCTGCCGGGCTGATGACGATCCACTTGGCCAGCACGTAGTTCATGAACGAGGAAAAGAAGAAGGTTCCGCTGAGCCAGTAGGTGGCGCGCATCAGGCGCGTTTCGAAGTGTTCGACATGGCCGCCCTGTTCCAGGCGCTCGTGAATCCTGTCGACATTGAGCACCGACTTGTTGAACAGCAGGGTGCGGATCAGTGGGTAGCGGGTGCGTGTCGAGACCAGCACGGCGATACCGATCAGGCCGGGGATCAGTGCTTCCTTGACCGCCAGCCACTGGGTGTCGAGCTTGAGCAGGCCGATGCCGCCGGTCAGCGCGACGCTGATCAGACCGAGCAGGGCGATGAAGTTGAACTTGCGGTACTTGATCAGCTCGAAGGCGCCCCAGGCCAGGGGGAAGGCCAGCGCCAGGATCAGCGCGCCGTCGGCGCCCAGGCGGTGCTCGCCGCTCAGCTTCATCAGGATGAAGGAGGGAATCAGGATGCTGATGGCCAGGTCGATCAGGGGGCGAGGCTTGTGCGTCGGGGTACGGCTGTCTGTCGTGGAGGTCATGGCGGCTGGAGTCTGCGTAGGAGGCCAGATGATCGCCTGCCTGAGGCGCCAGAGCTAGCCCGGCTGTCGTTATCGAGTGTGAAAAAGTATGAGCCGACAGCTTGGCGACAGGCGCGATGCGCATGCCGATGTGATGCTAAAGTGATGGCATTGGTTGGGAGGTCTCCATGCCAAGAGCCGCTGCTGTGTTCTGCCTGTTGGCGAGCGTCGCCATGTCGATGCCGGCATCGGGCTGGGCGCGTGATTGCGTTGGCCTGGTGCCGGCGAGCAGCTCGGCATTCTGGCGCGAGGTGGAGGCCGGGGCGCTGCAGGCCGCACAACATCTCGAACTGGAGCTGTACACCCGTGGCCCCAGTCAGGAGGGCAGTGTCGAGGTGCAGTTGCAACTGATCGAGCGGATCGTTGCGCGAGGTTGCCGGGCACTGGTCATCGCGCCCGCCGGGGATGCCATTGCGCAGCGAGTCGCCACGCTGCGCGAGCAGGGCATCGCCACGGTTTACGTCGACCGGGACATTGCGGGGCAAGAGGCATACGCCCTGGTGGCCACCGATAACTTTCTTGCCGGACAGCTGGCCGGGATGCAACTGGCCGAGCTGCTGGGTGGTCAGGGCAGGGTTGCCCTGTTGCGCCTGCGGCAGAACCTGCAATCGACGCAGGAGCGCGAGCGCGGTTTTCTCCTCGCCGCCAGGGCTGGCGGCTTGCAGGTGGTCTTCGATGCCTACCTGGGCGATGACCGGCAGAGTATCGCCGAGGCTCTGGACAGACAGATGCCTATGCTCGATGGCCTGTTCTGTCCAAACGGCAGCAGCACCCGTGCCACGCTGGCGGCGTTGCGCCAACTGGGCAAGGCCGGGCAGGTGGCTTTCGTCGGTTTCGATGGTGGCGATCTACTGCTCGACGCGTTGCGCCAGGGGCAGATTCAGGCACTGCTGATGCAGCAGCCGCAGGCCATGGGCGAACAGGCGGTGCGCCTGGCTCACAGGGCGCTGCGAGGCGAGCCCGCAGCCTCGCGTTTCGAGCTGCTGCTGGAGCCTCGGGTACTGCGCGCCAGCGATCCGGCCGAGCCGGAGCGACTTTGGTGATGGACGGGGTTGCCGTTTATCATCCGCCTCCAGGCTGTGCGGCAAGACGCGCCGTAGACGGTGACGAACGATGATCAAGATGTGCAGAACCGGTGTCCTGTTGCTGCTCTGCGGCCTGAGCACGGCCCTGTGCGCGATCGAACTGCGGCTGTATACCGAAGATTACCGTCCATTCAGCTACCTCGAAGACGGCAAGCCGAGCGGGATGGCCGTGGCGCTGGTCGAAGAGCTGATTCGGCGAACCGGTGATTGCGCGCACATCGAACTGGTGCCCTGGACGCGTGGTTACCACCAGGTTCGTCAACAGGCCGATACGGCGCTGTTCTCCACCGTGCGTACACCGTCACGTGAAGCACTGTTCCAGTGGGTCGGACCGATCGCACGCGGGCAGACGCGCTTCTACAGCCTGAAGGATGCGGGCATCCATATCCGCAGTCTGGAGGAGCTGCGGCAGGTCGGGGTGCTGGCCGTACCCAAGCAGTGGTACAGCTACGAGCTGCTGGCCGAGCAGGGGCTGGACAATCTCTATGGTGTTTTCACCCCGCAGGACATGCTGCGGATGTTCCGTCATGGCCGAGTCAAACTGCTGATTGCCAACACTCTTACCCTCGATGACATGCTGGCCGAGCAGGGTATGCGCGCCGAGCAGTTGCAGGAACAGTTCGACCTGATGCCCAGCGACGCCTACATCGCCTTCTCCCGGCAGACCGACCCCAGGCGTGTGGCGCGCTGGCAACAGGCATTGCAGCAGATGCGTCGGGACGGCAGTCTGGAGGGTATCTATCGGCACTGGTTTCCAACTGCGGACGAGCGGGTCATTACCGATCTGCTCAAGGCCGATTGAGCGGCCAGCGAATTGCCTCGTCGATTGGTGGCCTGCAACCGACGCGCAGGGGAAGGATGAGATGCCAGGCGTTGTGCTCCCTGCTGTCCTGCTGGCTGGCGGTTCTGTGTTCGCCGGCGCTGGCCGAGTTGCGCCTGTTGACCGAGGCTGCGCCACCGATGAGCTTCATGCGCGATGGCGAATTGAGCGGCTTGTCGGTGGAGGTGGTGAGAGCCTTGCTCGCCCGTACCGGCGACAGCGCCCGTATCGAATTGCTGCCCTGGACTCGTGCGTTGCACCTGGCTCAGCAGCAGGCGGACACCGCCCTGTTCTCCACCGTGCGCACTGCGCAACGGGAAGAGCGATTCCAGTGGGTTGGCCCCATCGTGGTGGGCACTACCCGTTTCTATTCATTGAAGTCCCAGGGTCTGACCATCGACAACATGGCGCAGGCGGCGGCCACCGGGCCGCTGGCGCTGCCCAGGCAGTGGTACACCTTCGAGATTCTGAAGGCTCATGGTTTCGACAATCTCTACGGTGTACCCAGCTCCAGACACATGATGACCATGCTCCAGCACGGTCGCGTGCAACTGATAGCCACCGAAGACCTGACCCTGGCCGGAGAGTTGGCCAGTGTGGGGCTCAGGCCCGCTGATGTGAACGCGCACCTGCCCTTCATGCGTTCGGCCTATTACATCGCTTTTTCGCTGCCCACTTCGGTCGAGCGGGTGGCGCGCTGGCAACTGGCATTGCGTCAGATGCACGAGGACGGCAGCCTGGCCGCCATTCTCCGGCGCTGGCTGCCGCAGGCCGAACTGCCTCCGCTGGAGATGATGACCCAAGACCGTTAACCTGTGATCGCCCATCCTCGTCGAATCCGCTCATGTCCCGCACCCCACCCACGCTTGACCTCGCCAGCCGCGCCCGACTCTTCGAGCATCTCTGCGTGATGGAGCGGGCGGGGGTGCCGATCGAGCAGTCGCTGGCCAATCTGCAGCTGGATCGTCGCCATGAGCAGCCGCTCAAACGTTTGCGACAGATGGTGGCGGCTGGGCGTGATCTGGCGAGTTCCGGCCAGTTGAGTGGCGTATTCACGCCACTGGAAACGGCCCTGCTGCGTGCCGGGCAGGACGCTGGAAAACTGGCGCTCATGCACGAACAGCTGGCGCAGCGTTATGCGGCTCAGGCGCGGCATGCCAGCGAGTTCAGGGCACGCCTGCTGACGTCGGTCGGCGTGTTGTTGCTGGCGCTGGTGGTGAAACCCCTGCCGGCGCTGGTGAGTGGTGCGCTTGGTGTGGGCGCCTACCTGGGGGCTGTGCTGCAACCGTTCTTGTGGCTGTCGATTCTGTCTCTCACGGTTCGTGGTCTGTGGCGGCGCTGGCAGCGGCGCCAGGCCACCGAGCCAGGCTGGCTCGACGATCTGCTGTCGTTGGTACCCTTGCTGGGTAGCCTGCAGCGCCGTGCGGATCTGCGCAATTTCTGCGAGAGCCTGGGGTTGCTGCTGGAGGCCGGCGTGCCGGCACTCGATGCACTGCCGCGCGCCTGCGGCACCATGAACAACCTGCGACTACGGCGGGATTTCGCCAGTCTGGCGCCGCGTGTCGCCGCCGGACAGTCGCTGGCGCGTGCCTTCGATGCCCTGTCCGTGCAGGGCAAGTCCATGCTCGTCGCCGTGCTCAATACCGGCGAGGCGACCGGACGACCGGGGGAGGCACTGCTGCGTTTCGCCCGCATACAGGCGCAGCAACTGGCCGCGAGCCAGCAATCGCTCGCGACCTGGCTGCCGCGTCTGTTCTATCTGGCCGTGGCCGGCTGGATGGCGCATGGTCTGCTTACCGGCGGTGGTTTCTTCCCGATGCCCCCCGAGGGCCTGGCTGGCCGATAATTTGCTGGTCATCGGTCACGTCGACGGGCTGAAAGCTGGCTGCAAGTGCCTTGTGCCAGGATTCGCCACGTCTACGCCATTACTAAAAAGAGAAAAAAGCGATTCAACTGACTTTGGAATACGCCCCATGCCCATCCTTCAACGTGCATCCCATCATGAGCTGCGCAGTGCCTTTCGTGCGCTGCTGGCTTCCGACCATTGTTATCACACGGCTTCGGTCTTCGACCCGATGTCTGCCCGCATCGCTGCCGACCTCGATTTCGAGGTCGGCATTCTCGGCGGCTCCGTCGCCTCTTTGCAGGTGCTCGGCGCGCCGGACTTCGCTCTGATCACCCTCAGCGAGTTCGTCGAGCAGGCTGCGCGCATCGGGCGCGTCGCTCGCCTGCCGGTGATCGCCGACGCCGACCACGGCTACGGCAACGCGCTCAACGTGATGCGCACCGTGGTCGAGCTGGAACGCGCCGGCGTCGCCGCGCTGACCATCGAGGACACCCTGCTGCCGGCCCAGTTCGGCCGCAAGTCCACCGACCTGATCTCCATCGAGGAAGGCGTCGGCAAGATACTCGCGGCACTGGAGGCGCGCGTCGACCCGGATCTGGCGATCATCGCCCGCACCCATGCCGGCGTGCTGGAGGTGGACGAAGTGATCCGCCGCACCCGCGCCTACGAGGCCGCCGGTGCCGACGGCATCTGCCTGGTCGGGGTCAGGGACTTCACCCACCTGGAACAGATCGCCGAAGGCCTCAAGGTGCCGCTGATGCTGGTCACCTACGGCAACCCGGAGCTGCGCGACAACCAGCGCCTGGCACGCCTGGGCGTGCGTATCGTGGTCAATGGCCATGCCGCCTACTTTGCCGCGATCAAGGCCACCTACGACTGCCTGCGCGAGCAGCGCGGCGCGCAGCCGTGCGACCTCAACGCCACCGAGCTGACCCACAAGTACACCATGCCCGAGGATTACATTCGCTGGGCCAAGGAGTTCATGGAAGTTCGCGAATAGCCTCCCTCGACGGTCAGCCCTTGCACTTCGCATTCTCCGGGCGCATATCTGTCCGGTGAATGTGAGGAGGTGGATCATGGCCAGTGGCTGGGCGAACGACGACGCGGTACAGGAGCAGATCGACAGCAGCATCGAGGACGCCGTCGCGCGCGCCCGTAGCCAGTTGCCGAAAGGCGAGAGTCTGCGTCACTGCGAGGAGTGCGATGCCGCCATTCCCGAAGCCCGTCGTCAGGCCATTCCCGGCGTGCGCCTGTGTGTCAACTGTCAGGCCGAGCACGACCGGGAAAACGCTGCCTTCAGTGGTTACAACCGCCGTGGCAGCAAGGACAGCCAGTTGCGCTGAGCGCATGGCGGGGCACCTATCCATCAGCTGACGGTCTAGTGCTACTACGACCGTGACTCAGGAAGAGGTGCCTGCATGACGATTTTCGAAGCCTTGCGCATCAGCCACGACATCCAGCGCGAACTGGCGCAGAAGCTGGTCGCCACCCGTGGCGACAGCCCCGAGCGCCACGCCTTGTTCGCTCAGCTCAAGCAGGAACTGGCCGTGCATTCGGTAGCCGAAGAGCGGCATTTCTACATCACCCTGATGCAGCAGGATGCAGGTGTCGACCTGTCGCGCCATGCAATTGCCGAGCATCACGAGATGGACGAAATGATCGAGGATCTGGAGGCGACCGACCCCAGCAGCCCGAGCTGGCTGGCGCAAGCCAAGGCGCTGGCGGAGAAGGTCGAGCACCATCTCAGGGAGGAGGAGCGCACCTTTTTTCAGATGGCCGGGAAGCTGCTCAGCGACAAGCAGAAAGAGCGCCTGGCCGGTGACTATCTGAATGCCTACGACGAGATGAAGCAGGCCTCCTGAATGAGTCGGCCTGAATGACAATGGCGGGTTTCACCCGCCCTACACATGATCCGTAGGGCGGGTGAAACCCGCCACAGCCAACTCCGCAACAAGGACGTTGCCATGTCTGACTACCGCCGCGCCGCCGTTCCTGGCGGCACCTATTTCTTCACCCTTGTCAGCGAGCGGCGTCAGCCAATCCTCACGCATCCCGATATTCGCCAGGCTCTGCGCGAGGCAATCGAGACGGTGCGCCTGAGCCAGCCCTTCGCCATCGACGCCTGGGTATTGCTGCCCGATCACCTGCATGCCATCTGGCGCTTGCCGCCCGGTGATGCGGACTTTTCCAATCGATGGCGCCTGATCAAGCGGCATGTCACCCATGCATGCGGAAAGACTTACCTGCGTGCCGATCTGCTGAGCGAGCGACGCCAGGCAAAGGGGCAGGGCACGCTCTGGCAGCAGCGCTTCTGGGAGCACCTGATCCGTGACGAGGACGATTACGCGCGACATTTCGACTACCTGCACGGCAACCCGCTCAAGCATGGGCTGGTGACGCGGATACGGGATTGGCCCTGGTCGTCGTTTCATCGTTGGGTGAAGCAGGGCGTTTATCCCGTCGATTGGGGCGGGGATTCGAACCTTGATGACCTGGGTGCCGGTGAGTGAATCGGCGGGTTGCACCCGCCCTACAGGTTTGTGCAGGCGGGGCAATCCCCTCCCCGTAGGGCGGGTAAAACCCGCCAAGAAAGCAGACTAGTCGGGTTGCACAGACGGGCAATCACCTATCCCGTAGGGCGGGTGAAACCCGCCAGGCAACTCAGAACAGGAAATAGCGCTGCGCCATCGGCAGCACGTCGGCCGGCTCGCACCAGAGCAACTGGCCGTCGGCCCTGACCTGATAGTTCTGCGCATCGACCTCGATGTTCGGCAGGTAGCCGTTGTGGATCAGGTCGGTCTTCTGCACTTCGCGGCAGCCTTTCACCACGCCGATCTTCTTCTTCAGGCCGAGCTGTTCGGGCACGCCGGCGTCGAACGCCGCCTGGCTGATGAAGGTGATGCTGGTGGCATGGCGGCTGCCGGCGTAGCTGGCGAACATCGGCCGATAGTGCACCGGCTGCGGCGTCGGGATCGAGGCGTTGGCGTCACCCATCAGGCTGGCAGCAATCGCCCCGCCCTTGAGGATCAGCGTCGGTTTGACGCCGAAGAAGGCCGGGCGCCAGAGCACCAGGTCGGCCCACTTGCCCACTTCGATGGAGCCCACCTCGTGGCTGATGCCGTGGGTGATCGCCGGGTTGATGGTGTACTTGGCGATGTAGCGCTTGGCGCGGAAGTTGTCGTTGCCGGGCACGTCCTCGGGCAGCGGGCCGCGCTGCTGCTTCATCTTGTCGGCGGTCTGCCAGGTGCGCGTGATCACTTCGCCGACGCGGCCCATGGCCTGGCTGTCGGAACTGATCATGCTGAAGGCGCCGAGATCGTGGAGGATATCCTCGGCGGCGATGGTTTCGCGGCGGATGCGGCTCTCGGCGAAAGCCACGTCCTCGGCGATGCTCGGGTCCAGGTGGTGGCAGACCATGAGCATGTCCAGGTGTTCGTCGATGGTGTTGCGGGTGAAGGGGCGGGTCGGGTTGGTCGAGGATGGCAGCACGTTGGCGAAGCCGCAGGCCTTGATGATGTCCGGCGCGTGACCACCACCTGCACCCTCGGTGTGGTAGGTGTGGATGGTGCGGCCCTTGAACGCACCGAGGGTGGTCTCGACGAAGCCGGATTCGTTCAGCGTGTCGGTGTGGATCGCAACCTGCACGTCGTATTCGTCGGCCACGCTCAGGCAGTTGTCGATGGCCGCCGGGGTGGTGCCCCAGTCCTCGTGCAGCTTGAGACCGATGGCACCGGCCTTGACCTGCTCGATCAGGGGCTCGGGCAGCGAGGCGTTGCCCTTGCCGGTGAAGCCCAGGTTCATCGGGAAGGCGTCGGCGGCCTGGAGCATGCGCGCCATGTGCCATGGCCCCGAAGTGCAGGTGGTGGCATTGGTGCCGGTGGCAGGCCCGGTGCCGCCGCCGATCATGGTGGTGACGCCGCTCATCAGCGCCTCTTCGATCTGCTGCGGGCAGATGAAGTGAATGTGGGTGTCGATGCCGCCGGCGGTGAGGATCATGCCTTCGCCGGCGATCACCTCGGTTCCGGCGCCGATGGCGATGGTCACGTCCGGCTGGATGTCCGGGTTGCCGGCCTTGCCGATGGCTTTGATGCGTCCGTCCTTGAGACCGACATCGGCCTTGACGATGCCCCAGTGGTCGATGATCAGGGCGTTGGTGATCAGGGTGTCGACCACATCGGCGGCGCACAGCTGACCCTGGCCCATACCGTCGCGGATCACCTTGCCGCCGCCGAATTTCACCTCTTCGCCATAGGTGGTGAAGTCCTTCTCGACTTCGATCCACAGGTCGGTATCGGCCAGGCGCACCTTGTCGCCGACGGTGGGGCCGAACATGTCGGCGTAGGCTTGTCTGCTGATCTTCATTGGCTCGTCCCGTAGGGTGCGCCGTGCGCACCGTCGTTATCCGCATTGCTTGTGGTGCGCATGGCGCACCCTACGAAAATAGGTGTCTCAGAGATCGCCCATGACCCGGCCGGCGAAGCCGAACACACGGCGCGCACCGGCCAGGTCGACCAGTTCCACCTCGCGGCTCTGCCCGGGCTCGAAACGCACCGCGGTGCCGGCCGGGATGTTCAGGCGCATGCCACGCGTGCTGGCGCGGTCGAACAGCAGGGCATCGTTGGTCTCGAAGAAGTGGTAGTGCGAGCCGACCTGAATGGGGCGGTCGCCGCTGTTGGCCACGGAGAGGGTCAGGGTACGGCGGCCGGCATTGAGCTCGATCTCGCCGTCGGCAATCTGGTATTGGCCGGGAATCATGAGGTGCTCACTCCAGAATCAGTTGCATGAAGGTCAGATCCAGCCAGCGGCCGAATTTGCGGCCAACCTGGGGCATCTGCCCGGTGGTGACGAAACCGAGGCGCTGGTGCAGACGAATCGAGGCAGCGTTCTGCGACTCGATGGCGGCAACCATGACGTGCAGTTCGGCGGTGCGGGCGCGCTCGATCAGCGCCTGCATCAGCAACGGGCCCAGGCCCTTGCCGCGCTGGTCGGCACGCACGTAGACCGAGTGCTCGACGGTGTGGCGGAAACCCTCGATGGTGCGCCAGGTACCGTAGCTGGCGTAGCCGAGCACCAGGCCTGCGGCGTCACGCGCCACCAGCACCGGAAAACCGGCCACCGTGCGCTCGGCCAGCCAGGCGCGACGGTTGGCCAGATCCACCAGGGTCTCGTTCCAGATCGCCGTGGTGGATTCCACCGCGTCGTTGTAGATGGCCAGGATGCCGGGCAGATCGGCTTCGCTGGCGTTCGCTATTTCGTGGCTCATGGCTTATGCGATCGGTTGATGGACGGTCACCAGCTTGGTGCCGTCGGGAAAGGTGGCTTCGATCTGGATTTCCGGGATCATCTCCGGCACGCCCTCCATCACCTGTTCGCGGGTCAGCAGGGTGGTGCCGAAGTGCATCAGCTCGGCGACGGTCTGGCCATCGCGCGCGCCTTCGAGCAACGCCGCGGAGATATAGGCCATGGCTTCGGGATAGTTCAGCTTCACCCCGCGCGCCAGGCGGCGTTCGGCCACCAGGCCGGCGGTGAAGATCAGCAGCTTGTCTTTCTCGCGTGGACTCAGATCCATCGTTCGCTCCAGTTCATGGGGTGGCTGCAGGCAGCCTCCGCCTCAGGTATTCCAGATTCGGGGGGGCACCGCTTCACGACCCAGCAGGGTCGGGCGCAGCAGGCGCCAGAGTTCGATCAGCCAGGCACGGGCCTTGAGCGCTTCGCTGGCCAGGCAGCGCACGACCAGCAGGCCTGAAAGCTGGCTGAGGTCACCGCGCACACCGTCGATCTTCAGCTCTCGGCAGCGCTCCAGCAGGTCACTGTCCACCTCGCCGCTGACCAGCAGGGTGGCGAACACCGGCTGGCCGTCGAGGCCGATGGGGGAGTCGAGCAGGCCATCACCGCCGGCCACGCGCTGGCGTTCGTGCCAGAGCCGCTTGCCGTCGCGACGGATATCCAGCACCGCCTGGAAGTGGCCGCTGGCAAAGTGCTCGCCGGCAGCCGGGCGGCCGAGGGCGACGATATCCCAGTAGAACAGGCGTGCGTCGCCATGCAGGTCGATCTGCGTATGCAGCTCGGCCTGGGCGCCGGCGTAGACGATGGTTTCCTGAGGCAGCCACTCCAGGGTGGCGCCGGCTTCGACGCTCAGGCGAAGATCCTGGCGGGCGACACCGGCCGCGCGATACCACTTGGCCGCGCCGGGGCTGGTGAGCTGTACCCAGGTGTGTTCGCCGGCATGGGCCGAGATATCCAGAACGTCGCCGCCGGCAATGCCGCCGGGCGGATGGACGATGATGTGCTGGCACACCTCCGGGCCTTCGGCATACAGGTGTTTCTGCACTCTAAGGGGGCCGATGTGGCGCCTCTGCACTGGGGTGGTGCGATCGCCATGGCGCGCGTAGGCCAACTCCAGTTCGGCGGGCCAGCTCGGCGTGAACAGGGCAGCAGGCAGATTCATGGCAGGGCAGGGGTTCCACAGGATAGTTGACCGAGTGGGCAAGCAAGAGGCGTGCCCTGAACCAATTCGGTGCGTTTTCCCTTTGCCGTTCAGGTGGCCAGTCGCGGCGCGCTATCTGGCTCTGCCTGGCGGTGCCTGCCTGGCTCTAGAGTCGGGCCGTCGATTCGCCGGGAGCGCCCATGTTCAGTTGCATCGCCTTCGCCGCCGGCCTGGTGCGCGGCTACAGCGGTTTCGGTTTCGCCATGCTGATGGCGCTCGGGCTGATGCTGTGGCTGCCGCCAGCCGAGGCAGTGCCGGTGGCGCTGATACTCGACGTGGTCTGTAGCGTGACGCTGTGGCCGGCGGCCCTGCGGGTCGTTCATGGGCGGGTGCTGGGGCGTCTGGTGACAGGCATGCTGCTGGCGGTGCCGCTGGGGGCCTGGGCGCTGCTGTGGCTGCCTGCCCACATCGTGGCACCGCTGGTGGCCGTACTCTGTTTGTGGGGTGGCGCGCTGGTGTTGTGGCGCCCGGCCGTGGCCAAGCCGGTGAGCCAGGGCATGGCCTGGTTGGCAGGGCTGGCGTCAGGCCTGGCGACCACCCTGGCTTCGGCCGGCGGCCCGCCCTTGATGATCTACCTGCTGCGCAGCGGCCTTGACGCTCGCCAACTGCGCGGCACGGCGGTGCTGTTCTTTCTGGCCAGCAGTGGCGCGGCCCTGATCGGACTGGGCGTTGCAGGTGTGCTGACCAGCGCGCAGTGGCGGCTGGCGCTGGAGCTGGCACTCCCGGCGCTGGCCGGCAACCTGCTCGGCCAGTGGCTGCATCCGCGTTGGCAGCCCTTGCCCCTGCATGTTCTGGTCGGCGGGCTGCTGGTGCTGCTGTCGCTGGGCAGTCTGCTGCGGGCGTTGTAGCTGTAGGGGGCGCTGCGCGCACCGCAACTGTTGGGGATCGCTGCGATGCGCATGGTGCACCCAACGGGCGGGTTCGGTTGCGATCGCCGTAACCCGCCCTTGGCGTGCCCTTCAATCGCGGTCGATGGCGAAGGGCGACCAGGCCTGACGGCTCGGCATGATTTCCAGGCGGTTGATGTTGATGTGCTCGGGCAGGGTGGCGACGTAGAAGATCTGCTCGGCGATGTCTTCGGCGGTGAGTGGCGTGGTGCTGCCGTACAGCGCATCGGAGGCGGCCTGGTTACCCTTGGTGCGCACCAGGGTGAACTCGGTCTCGGCCATGCCCGGTGCGATGTCGGTGACGCGCACGCCAGTGGCGATCAGGTCGCAGCGCAGGTTGAAGCTGAACTGTTTGACGAAGGCCTTGGTGGCGCCATACACGTGGCCACCCGGATAGGGCCACTCGCCGGCCACCGAGCCGATGTTGATGATACTGGTGCCCTTGCCGATCGCCAGCAGCTTGGGCAGCACCGCGTGGGTGACGTTGACCAGGCCGGTGACGTTGGTATCGATCATGGTGTGCCAGTCTTCCAGGGCGACTTTCTGCGCTGCCTCGGGCGCCAGCGCCAGGCCGGCGTTGTTGACCAGCACGTCGATGCGGTCGAAGGGCGCCTGCAGGCCGTCGACCAGCGCCTTCACCGCAGCAGCATCGCGCACATCGAGTGCGGCGATGTGCACCGGCACCTTGCCTTGCAGTTCTGCCTGCAATTCTTCCAGGCGCTCCAGGCGCCGGCCGCTGAGCACCAGGGCCCAGCCCGCCTCGGCGAAGCGTCGTGCCGTGGCGCGGCCGAAGCCGGATGTCGCGCCTGTGATGAATGCCACCTTGCTCATGGATAACCTCGTTTTGCTGTTTGGGTTCATGGCCTGTTCCTGCATCCGCTGTTGGGCGCACGTAGAGCAGTCCCATTGGGGCGGGGGCGCAAGTGTAAGGCGTCGGCCGAAAGGCCGCGCTCCACAGCTGGCCACGGATTCATGCGGACAGTTCGAGGAACTTGCGCACGCGTTCGGTTTCCGGGTTGGTGAAGAATTTCTCCGGTGCGGATTTCTCGATCAGCAGGCCCTTTTCCAGGAACACCACCTGATCGGACACAGCCCGGGCGAACTCCATCTCGTGGGTGACCACGATCATGGTGTAGCCCTCACCGGAAAGGTTCTTCATTACCGTCAGGACTTCGCCGACCCGCTCCGGGTCGAGTGCCGAGGTCGGCTCGTCGAACAGGATCACCTCGGGGCTCATGGCCAGGGCGCGGGCAATCGCCACGCGCTGCTTCTGCCCGCCGGAGAGGGTGTAGGGGTAGGCCTCTGCCTTCTGCTCCATGCCGACCTTTTCCAGCAGCGTCTGGGCGATGGCACGGGCTTCGTCCCTGCGCATCTTCTTCACCTGCATCGGTGCTTCCATGATGTTCTGCAGCACGGTGAGGTGCGGCCACAGGTTGAAGCTCTGGAACACCATGCCGGTGCGGGCGCGGATCGCCGCCAGGTCGCGGTTGTTCATGCGCTTGCCCTGAGCGTCGACGCCGATGCGCTGGCCGGCAATGTGAATACTGCCGCGATCCGGCTCTTCAAGCCAGTTGATGCAGCGCAGCAGGGTGGATTTTCCCGAGCCGGACGAGCCCAGCACGCTGACCACCTCGCCCTTGTTCACGGTCAGCGAGATGTCGCGCAGCACCTCGACGTCGTCGAAGCTCTTGGAAAGATTGTCGATCTGTACCGCAGGGGTGTCAGGCATGTTCGAAACCTCGTTTGGCGCCGAACCGGCTGGCCCACTTGAGCGCCAGTTCCAGGCAGATGCTGATGATCCAGTACAGGGCGATGACCACGATGAACGCCTCGGTGGGGATGAAGTAGGTGGCCTGCACCGAGTTCGCTGCGGCGGTCAGTTCCTGCACGGTGATGATGGTGAGAAAGGCCGTGTCCTTGAGCGCGTAGATCAACTGGTTGCCGAGCAGCGGGCGGGTTCTGATCACCAGTTGCGGCAGGATGATCCGCCAGTACAGGCGCGCGGGACGAAAGCCATGGGCCCTGGCGGCCTCGACCTGGCCGAGCGGCAGCACCAGGCGCGCACCGCGCAGGATCTCGGCGAAGTAGGCCGCGTGGTACAGCGCCAGCGCCACCAGGCCCGCACCCCAGGCACTGGGTTTGATGCCCAGCGCCGGCAGGCCGTAGTAGAGCAGGTAGGCCAGTACCAGGAAGGGCAGCATGCGCATCAGGTTGATCGCCCCGCGCAACAGCGTCGACAGCCGGTTGCGGCTTTCCAGCAGGTATACGGTGAAGCAGCCGATGACGAAGGCCGCCAGCACCGACAGGACGAACAGGATCAGGGTGTTGAGTGCGCCATTGAGGAAGGCGCCGCGCGCTTCCCAGATGATGTTCCACTCGGTCATGGGCGTGTCCTCACATGGCCAGTCGGTTGGCTTTCTTCTCGGCGATGGCCTGCACCTTGAGCAGTACGCCGATGATCAGCATGTACAGCAGGGCCGCCGCGAGAATCGGTGGCAGCGGCTCGTAGGTCACGGCGCTGATGCGGTTGGTCACGCGGGTCAGATCGACGATGCCGATCACCGCGATGGCCGGGCTGCTCTTGATCAGGAAGGACATTTCGTTGACCAGGCCGGGCAGGCTGCTGGTGATCATCTGCGGCAGCATGATGCGGCGCAAGAACACGCCGTTGGTCATGCCGCAGGCCAGCGCCGCTTCCTTCTGCTCGCGGGAGAAGCTGATGAACGCCGTGCGCCAGACCTCGGCGTTGAAGGCCGCGGTATTCAGGGTGAGGGCGAGAATCGCCGCCGTGTTGCGATCCATGGCCAGGCCGAAGGTCGGTGCCGAGAGGAAGATGAACAGCACCAGGGTCACCAGCGGCGTGGCGCGCGCCAGGCTCACGTAGAGCACCAGCGCCTGTTCCACGAAGGG
>Ga0209699_100275_pt1 | contig 39712 bp, 35 predicted proteins | sample SynthPrep_1_END__FD_187204 | JGI IMG/M metagenome (GOLD analysis project Ga0209699, IMG submission 187204) | Synthetic microbial communities from Ohio, USA - SynthPrep_1_END_DS7_MetaG (SPAdes) (version 2) | ecosystem: Engineered > Bioreactor > Aerobic > Activated sludge | place: USA: Ohio...
TGGTGCTCAATAGCAATGGGTTTTATGTGTTTGCTGGGTATCAGATGGCTCGTCGGTATATGGAGCGTGGGCGGTGATTCGTTTGGGGGCATGTGTGGGTTCTTAAGACGCCAGTCGCGTCGGGGGCCTGCGGGGCGCGGGGCAACGATTGCGGTCCGGAGCGTTCGCTCCGGACTCCCCCTTCGTCATCTTCGTCCAGGCCTTCGGCCTTCCCTTCAGATTCCCTCGGGCTTATCGACGCCCCGCGCCCCGCAGGCCCCCGACGCGACTGGCTCGGCTGATGGAATCTTCACGGGCGCTGGGGCGGGTGGTGTGCTTGGCGTTCTTGTTCGCATCGGGGGGCGGTGGCGTGTCTTGCGGGGCCCGCCCCAGGCCGGCCGCGCGGGCGGCCTTTTGGGGCTTACGCGGCGTCTTGCGTCGCGCGATGGCGCTGCGCGCTGGTGGCGGGGCGTTCTGGTGGTGGTGCGTACGGCAAGCGAGAAGCTGATCTGGGTTTGGTGGGGTGCTGTGTTGGGACGATGGCCAAGCGCGCCGGTCGGTCAGTAATCGTCCTTCAACGCGGGTGCCGGATGGGTGGCGCGCGTCCGGGTCTGCATGCGCAAGCGGCTGTCCATCGCGCGCCACCCATCACCGCCCACCCCCCTGAAGGCTGGATACCAGTAGCAAGCCGCTGATCGCATGCGCGCAAGTGAACACAATAGAAATCCAAGAAATCACGTATGTCATTCTCGGCCGCCCGCGCGGCCGAGAATGACGAGCAATCAACGATTCGCCCCTGACCCCAGCTCTAGCAGCGCAACAAGCCCAGACACCGATAGCTCGTCGGCGCAGGTGGGGTGGCGGCTCGCAACCTCGATGCGCCCGAGGGAATCTGAAGGGAAGGCCGAAGGCCTGGACGAAGATGACGACGGGGCAGTCCGGAGCGAACGCTCCGGACCGCAATCGTGGGCGCGAGCCGCCACCCCGCCTGCGCCGACGAGCGGCCTACGGCACCACGGCCGTGACCAAAAAACCGAAAAGCGTCAACAGCGACCCCAACGAAAGTCCCCCAAAAGAATCCAAAGATCGTCCCCATTTATCCTCCTCCAAGTATCTAGATACTTTCCCCATTTGCACCTCGGCACCTTCAGGTATATATTTCAAGCCTAAACTATCCAGGTTTAAATATCTGCGGCCCCAGCTCCAGGAATTCAGAGCGGTAGTCGCTTACCACGGAGCGTTACGGCAATGAAAATAGTCTGCATCGGCGGTGGCCCCGCTGGCCTGTATTTCGGTCTGCTCATGAAGCTGCAAGACCCCGCCAACGAAGTCACCGTGATCGAGCGCAACCGCCCTTACGACACTTTCGGTTGGGGCGTGGTGTTTTCGGACGCGACCATGCAGAACCTGCGTGAAGCCGACCCCGTTTCCGCCCAGACCATCGGCGACGCCTTCAACCACTGGGACGACATCGACATCAACTTCAAGGGCCGCAGCATCCGCAGCAGCGGCCACGGCTTCATCGGCATTGGCCGCAAGAAGCTGCTGAACATCCTGCAGGCGCGCTGCGAGGACGTCGGCGTGAAGCTGGTGTTCGAGAACTTCGTGCAGGACGACCAGGCCATCGCCCGCGAATACGACGCCGACCTGGTCATCGCCTCGGACGGCATCAACAGCCAGATCCGCACCCGCTACACGGACACCTTCCACCCCGACATCGACCAGCGCCGCTGCCGCTTCGTGTGGCTGGGCACCAAGAAGGTGTTCGACGCGTTCACCTTCGCCTTCGTCCAGACCGAGCACGGCTGGTTCCAGGCGCACGCCTACCGCTATGAAGACGGCATGTCCACCTTCATCGTGGAAACGCCCGAGGAAACCTGGCAGGCCGCCGGCATCGAGCAGATGAGCCAGGAAGAGGGCATCGCCTACTGCGAAAAGCTGTTCGCGCCCTGGCTGGACGGCAATCCGCTGATCAGCAACGCCACGCACCTGCGCGGCTCGGCCATCTGGATCCGCTTCCCGCGCGTCATCTGCAATACCTGGGTGCACTGGAACAATCTGGAAACCGCTCGCGGCCAGCGCCGCGTGCCCGTGGTGCTGATGGGCGACGCCGCCCACACCGCGCACTTCTCGATCGGCTCGGGCACCAAGCTGGCGCTGGAGGATTCCATCGAGCTGGCGCGCTGCCTGAGCGGCGCCGAAGGCAGCGTGGAAGCGGGCCTGAAGCACTACGAGGAAGTGCGCAGCGTCGAAGTGCTGAAGATCCAGAACGCCGCCCGCAACTCCACCGAATGGTTCGAGAACGTCGAGCGTTATGCCGACCTGGAGCCTGAACAGTTCGCTTATTCGCTGCTGACGCGCTCGCAGCGGATTTCGCACGAGAACCTGCGCCTGCGCGATCCGGCCTGGCTGGAAGGTTTCGAGCGCTGGATCGCGGAACGCGCCGGCGCCGCAGCGGAACCTGGCCAGCGGCCCGCGATGCCCATGCTGACGCCCTACCAGGCGCGCGGCGTGCGGCTGAAGAATCGCGTCATGGTGTCGCCGATGGCCATGTACTCGTGCACCGACGGCGTGCCGGGCGATTTCCACCTGGTGCACCTGGGCGCGCGCGCCATGGGCGGCGCCGGCCTGGTCATGGTCGAGATGACCTGCGTGTCGCCGGACGGCCGCATCACCCCGGGCTGCCCCGGCCTCTGGAATGACGCACAGCGCGACGCGTTCGCCCGCATCGTCGGCTTCGTGCATGGCAACAGCGACGCCCGCATCGGCCTGCAATTGGGCCACGCCGGCCGCAAGGGTTCCACGCAGTTGGGCTGGCAGAAGATCGACCACCCGTTGGCCGAGGGCAACTGGCCGCTGATGTCGGCGTCGGCCCTGCCGTACATCGAAGGCGTGTCGCAGACGCCGCATGCCATGACGCGCGCCGACATGGACGACGTGCGCGACAACTTCGTCGCCGCCGCCCGCCGCGCCGAGCAGGCCGGCTTCGACTGGCTGGAGCTGCACTGCGCCCACGGCTACCTGCTGTCCAGCTTCATTTCGCCGCTGACCAACCAGCGCAGCGACGAATACGGCGGCAGCCTGGAGAACCGCATGCGCTTTCCGCTGGAGGTGTTCCATGCCGTGCGCGCCGTCTGGCCCGAGAACAAGCCCATGTCGGTGCGGATTTCCGCCAGCGACTGGGTCGAAGGCGGCATCACCGCCGATGATGCGGTGGAGATCGCGCGCCACTTCAAGAACGCCGGCGCCGACATGATCGACTGCTCGTCCGGCCAGGTCAGCAAGGAAGAAAAGCCGGTCTACGGCCGCATGTTCCAGACCCCGTTCGCCGACCGCGTGCGCAACGAGGCGGGCATCCCGACCATCGCGGTGGGCGCCATCTTCGAGGCTGACCACGCCAACGGCATCATCGCTTCGGGCCGCGCCGACCTTTGCGCCCTGGCACGTCCCCATTTGGCTGACGCCTCCTGGACGCTACGCGAAGCGGCGCGAGTGGGCTACCGTGATGTTTCGTGGCCGAACCAGTACTTCGCCGGCAAGCGCCAACTGGAAACCAACTTCGAACGCGCCGCCGCCATGGCGCACCTGGACATCAAATGAACGCAATTCCGCTCCCGTTGGCCGGACGCCACGCCTTGGTGACGGGCGGCGCCCGCGGTATCGGGCTGGCTTGCGCCCGGGCGCTGCTGCAGCGCGGCGCGCGCGTCACGCTGCTGGGCCGCGATGGCGCGGCGCTGGACGCCGCGGCCGACAGCCTGGCCAGCCTGGGCCAGGTGCAGGCCGTCAGCGCCGACATCGCCAACGAAGCTTCGGTGCGGGCGGCCTTCGCCCAGGCCGAGGCCGAGTTCGGGCCGGTGCTGGTGCTGGTGAACAACGCCGGCCAGGCGGTCAGCCAGCGCTTTGACCGCACCGACGCGGCGCTGTGGCAGTCCATGCTGGACGTCAACCTGACCGGCACCTTCCACTGCACCCAGGCCGCCTTGCCGGGCATGCTGCAGGAAAAATGGGGCCGGGTAATCAACGTGGCCAGCACCGCCGGCCTCATCGGCTACGGCTACGTCAGCGCCTATTGTGCCGCCAAGCACGGCGTGATCGGCCTGACCCGCTCGCTGGCGCTGGAAACCGCGCAGAAGGGCGTCACGGTCAACGCCGTGTGCCCCGGCTACACAGAAACCGACATTGTGCGCGGCGCGGTGTCGAACATCGTCGACAAGACCGGCATGACGCCGGACGACGCCCGCGCCAAGCTGGCCGAACGCAACCCCCAGGGCCGCCTGGTGCAGCCCGAGGAAGTGGCCGAGACGGTCGCCTGGCTGGCGCTGCCGGCCTCGGCCTCGGTTAATGGCCAGGCCATCGCCGTAGACGGCGGCGAAGTAATGACCGGCTGAAGCCGGCGCCCCATCCACCCCAATTCACGAACGGAGACACCATGAGCACCCAGCCCGAAGAACACACCATGAAACACCACAAGCGTCCGTTTGCCGGCTATCAGGCCAAGACGTTCCTGTGGCAGGTGTCGGCCGACGGCAAGATCGGCACGGTGACGCTGAACCGCCCCGAGCGCAAGAATCCGCTGACGTTCGATTCCTACGCCGAGCTGCGCGACCTGTTCCGCGCGCTGGTGTACGCCACCGACATCAAGGTCGTGGTGGTGACGGGCGCGGGCGGCAATTTCTGCTCGGGCGGCGACGTGCACGAGATCATCGGGCCGCTGACCAAGATGAGCATGCCGGAGCTGCTGGACTTCACCCGCATGACGGGCGATCTGGTCAAGGCCATGCGCGCCTGCCCGCAACCCATCGTGGCGGCGGTCGACGGCATTTGCGCCGGTGCGGGCGCCATGGTGGCGCTGGCCTCGGACATGCGTCTGGGCACGCCCGCCGCGCGCACCGCTTTCCTGTTCACGCGCGTGGGCCTGGCCGGCGCCGACATGGGCGCCTGCACCCTGCTGCCGCGCATGATCGGCCAGGGCCGCGCTTCCGAATTGCTTTACACGGGCCGCGCCATGACGGCGGAAGAGGGCGCGAGCTGGGGCTTCTTCAACACCTTGCATGAACCCGGCGCGCTGGCTGATGCGGCCCAGACGCTGGCCGCGCAGCTGGCCGCGGGCCCGACCTTCGCTCACGGCGTGACCAAGAAGCTGCTGCATCAAGAGTGGAACATGGGCGTGGATGAGGCCATCGAGGCCGAAGCCGAGGCCCAGGCCATCTGCATGCAGACGCGCGATTTCCGTCGCGCCTACGACGCTTTCGTAGCCAAGCAAAAACCGGTGTTCCAAGGGGACTGAGCATGCGCGACGCAAGCTGGCTGGATTGGCCGTTTTTTGACGATGCGCACCGCAAGCTGGCGCACGAGGTCGACGCCTGGTGCGAGGCGTCCCTGGGGGACGTGGATCACCATGACGCCGACGGCGCCTGCAAGAAGCTGGTGCGCGCCATGGGCGAGGCTGGCTGGCTGCGCTATGCGGTCGCGGGCGGCCCTGGCGGCGCCTGGGGCGGCGCATTGCCGGAAGTGGACTCCCGCGCCGTCTGCATCCTGCGCGAAACCCTGGCGCGCCATGAAGGGCTGGCCGACTTCGCTTTCGCGATGCAGGGCTTGGGCAGCGGCGCCATTTCGCTGATGGGCTCGGACGAGCTGCGCCAGCGCTACCTGCCGCGCGTGGCTCGTGGCGAAGCTATCGCCGCCTTTGCGTTGTCGGAACCCGACGCTGGATCGGACGTGGCCGCGCTGGCCTGCGAGGCCAGGCTGGACGGCGATCACTACGTGCTGAACGGCGCCAAGACATGGATCTCCAACGGCGGCATCGCGGACTTCTATTGCGTGTTCGCGCGCACCGGCGAAGCCCCCGGCGCGCGTGGCATCAGCGCCTTCGTGGTGGATGCCGATACGCCGGGCTTCGAGGTCAGCGAACGCATCGAGCTGATCGCGCCGCACCCGCTGGCGACCATTACGTTCGACAACTGCCGCATTCCGGTGTCGCACCGGCTGGGCGATGCGGGCCAGGGCTTCAAGCTGGCCATGATGACGCTGGATATCTTCCGCGCCTCGGTGGCGGCGGCGGCACTGGGTTTTGCGCGCCGGGCGCTGGACGAGGGTCTGGCGCGTTCCAAGTCGCGCCGCATGTTCGGCCAGACGCTGGCCGACCTGCAGCTGACGCAGGCCGCGCTGGGCGACATGGCGACTGCCATCGACGCCTCGGCCTTGCTGACCTATCGCGCGGCCTGGATGCGCGATGTGCTGAAGCAGCGCACCACGCGCGAAGCGGCAATGGCCAAGATGACGGCCACCGAATCGGCGCAGACCGTGATCGACCGAGCCTTGCAGATGTTTGGCGGCGCGGGCGTGGTGTCGGGGATGCCGGTGGAGAAGCTTTACAGGGAAATACGAGCGCTGCGGATTTACGAAGGCGCGACAGAAGTGCAGAAGTTGATCATTGCCCGTGAACTGCTGAAGGCGTAAGGCAGCCATCGAGCTCCGTCGTCCCGGCACAGCAAAAACACCGCAATAGCAAGGGGAATTCCATGGAAGCATCCGCCCACATCGACACTTTCGCCCGGGACAATCTGCCCCCGGGCGAACAATGGCCAGAGTTTCTGCTCGACGGCCCCGACGTGGCCTATCCGAAACGTTTCAACTGCGCGGTCGAACTGGTGGACGCCATGGTCGAGCGCGGCCATGGCGAGCGCGTCGCGCTGCGCTGGAGCGAGGAAGGCAAGCCGGCCACGATGACCTATCGTGAACTGGCCGCACTGACCAACCGCATCGCCCGCGTGCTGGCCGAGGACATGGGGCTGGTGCCGGGCAACCGCCTGCTGCTGCGCGGGCCGAACAATCCGATGATGGCCGCCTCGTGGCTGGCGGCGATCAAGGCGGGGCTGGTGACGGTGCCGACGATGCCGCTGCTGCGCGCCAAGGAGCTCAAGCAGATCATCGACAAGGCGCAGATCCAGGCGGTGTTGTGCGATGCGCGCCTGAAGGACGAGGCGGAGTTCTGCACCCAGCCCAGCCATGAGCATCATTGCCCCGGCCTGAAGAAGGTCATGTATTTCAACGACCAGGCGCCCGACGCGCTGGATACGCTGGCCGCGGCCAAGCCGGATACCTTTGATGTTTGCGATACGGCGGCCGACGACGTCTGCCTGATCGCCTTCACCAGCGGCACCACCGGCGCGCCCAAGGGCTGCATGCACTTCCACCGCGATGTGCTGGCGATGTGCGACCTGTTCCCCAAGCATGTCATCAAGCCGGGTCCGGACGATATTTTCTGCGGCACGCCGCCGCTGGCTTTCACCTTCGGCCTGGGCGGGCTGCTGTGCTTCCCGCTGCGCGTGGGCGCCAGCACGGTGTTGGCCGAGAAGCTGTCGCCGGAAAGCCTGTTGCAGCTGATCCAGGATTTCCGCGCCACCGTGGTGTTCACGGCGCCGACGTTCTACCGCCAGATGGCGGCGCTGGTGGGCAAGTTCGATCTGTCTTCGCTGAAGAAGAGCGTGTCGGCGGGCGAGGCGCTGCCGGATGCCACCCGTCAGCTCTGGAAGAAGGCCAGCGGCATCGAGATGATCGATGGCATCGGCGGCACGGAAATGATCCATGTGTTCGTGTCCAGTCCGCCGGATTCGGTCAAGGCGGGCGCGATCGGCCGCGTGGTGCCGGGCTATGTGGCGCAGATCGTCGATGACGATATGAAGCCGGTGCCGAACGGCACGGTGGGGCGGCTGGCGATCAAGGGTCCCACGGGCTGCCGCTATCTGGCGGACGAGCGCCAGCGGCGCTTCGTGCAAGAGGGCTGGAACCTGCCGGGCGATACGTTCCTGCAGGACGACGACGGTTATTTCTTCTATCAGGCGCGCAATGACGACATGATCGTCTCGGCGGGCTACAACATCGCGGGTCCCGAGGTCGAGGACGCGCTGCTGCGCCACGAGGCCGTGGCGGAGTGCGGTGTGGTGGGCGCGGCGGACGACGAGCGCGGCCAGGTGGTCAAGGCGTTCGTGGTGCTCAAGCCGGGCTATGAGGCCGGCAGCGAGCTGGTCGCGGCGTTGCAGCAGTTCGTGAAGGCCAATATCGCGCCCTACAAGTATCCCCGTGCCATCGAGTTTGTCGAGGCGCTGCCGCGCACCGAAACCGGCAAGCTGCAGCGTTTCGCGCTGCGCAAGATGGCCTGAACCGGCAACAAGGAAATTCCATGGCAGCCCCTTTCATCAGCCAGGTCGAAGTCCGCTTCCGTCATTGCGATCCGGCGGGCATTGTTTTCTATCCTCGCTATTTCGAGATGATCAATGACTTTGTCGAGGAGTGGTTCGACAAGGGCATGGGGTTGCCGTTTCATGCGCTGCATGTGGACCGGCACATCGGTACGCCGATGGCGTCGGTGCAGTGTGATTTCAGCGCGCCCAGCCGCTGGCACGAGCGTTTGCGGCAGGTGCTGGAAGTACAGCGCATCGGCGGCGCGTCGTTCAAGGCGCTGGTGCGCTTCGAGGGGCCGGATGGCCAGTTGCGGTTGTCGGCGACGCTGACGATCGTGACGGTGGATTTGCGGACGATGAAGTCCATGCCGCTGCCTGCGGATCTGCGGGAACGCATGCAGGCTTATCTGGTTCCCGCGGCGTAAGCGGCGGGGATCGTTTGCTTTCTTAAATATAGGATGACGTTATGAAAATTCTGCAACCGCCGGATTGGATGGCGCCCCGGGGCTATTCGAATGGCGTGCTCACCGAGATGCAGGTGGGCAGCAAGCTCGTGTTCGTGGGCGGGCAGGTGGGGTGGAATGGCCAGCAGCAGTTCGAAACCGACGATCTGGCGGAGCAGGTGCGCCAGACGTTGGCGAACATTGTTGCGATTCTGGCCGAAGGGGGCGCCAAGCCTGAGCATATCGTCCGGATGACGTGGTACGTGACGGATAAGGACGAGTACGTGGCGGCTTATCCGGCGATTGGCAAGCACTACCGGGAGTACATCGGCCGGCATTTTCCGGCGATGACGGCGGTGGAAGTGGCGGATCTGGTTGAGGATCGCGCCAAGGTGGAGATTGAGGTTACTGCCGTGGTGCCGGCGCAGTAATTGTGGGTTGCTCCTGGGCGCCGAGGGCCTTTTTTCGCGGGTCTTCGGTGCTTTTTTTGTGAGCTTTTGATTTCTTGAGACGTCTGCCGTTGCGATGATCCGGCGTGCGGATTCGCATGTTGTCGTTGCGCTTGGCGGTTGTTGGTTCTTGAGACGCCCGGCGCGTCGGTGGCCCGGCGTGCACGGGGCTGCGATTGCGGTCCGGAGCGTTCGCTCCGGACTTCCCCTGCCTCATCCTCGTCCAGGCCTGCGGCCTTCCCTACGGATTCCGTCGGGCTTATCGACGCCCCGCGCACGCCGGGCCACCGACGCGCCGGGCTCTGTCAATTGCTGTTGACGTCAGCTGGGGCGAGTGGCGTTCTTAGGGTTCTGTTCGGCGTCGGTATGGCGCCGAATATCTTGCGGGGTTCGCCCCATGCCGGCCGCGCGGGCGGCCTCTTGGGGCTTGCGCGGTTTCGTGCATCGTGATGATTTTCGTTCGTTGCCGCTTTATTCCATCACTCGCCGCGTCTCGCGCGGCAATTCTCCGAAGCGTTCCCGGTAGTACTCCGAGAACCGTCCCAAATGCCCGAACCCCACGCCCAGCGCCACCTCCGTGACGCTGGCGTCTGCCCGCGTCCGTAACCGGCTCCGGGCCTCGTCCAGCCGCAGCGCCCGCAGCGCATTCATCGGCGTGGTGTTGCGGTGTTCCTGGAACAGGCGCGTCAGCGCGCTGGCGCTGGCGCCTGCATGGCGGGCGATGTCGGCCAGGGTGAGCGGGGCGGCGAGGTGGTCGCGCATATAGGTTTCCGCGGCGCTCAGGCGGCGCGGGACGGTGGCTGCGATGCCGGCGTGCGCCTGCCAGCTGTTGGGCTGGTTGTAGAGCAGGTGCAGCACCAGCGTGTCTTCCAGGTGTTCCAGCCAGGCCGCGGGCGGGCGCGGGGCGCCGTCGTCCAGGGTGGGCAGCAGGTGGATCAGGCTTTCGACCATGCTGCGCCAGACGGCGCCGACGGGGTTGTCCAGGCGCAGGGCGGGGCTGAAATCGAGCGGGCGGGTGGCGGCCTCGCCGAAGGCGCGCTGGCCGATGGCTTCGAGCTTGCCGCGGGGGATCTTGAGCAGCAGCTGTTCGCAGCCGGCTTCCCAATGCAGTTTGAGCGGGCGGTTGGGGGCGATGACGGCGGCACAGTCGGGGTCGGCGTCGACGCGGTCGTTGCCGCATTCGATACAGGCGCGGCCGCTCAGGGGGACCTGGACCAGCATGAAGTCTTGCAGGCGGTCGGGTTCGATGTGGACTTCGGCGCCGTAGCGCAACGTACAGACTGTCAGCGAGCCGAAGCGGCCCCGGTTCAGTTCGGCATCGACGCGGCCCCCTTTCCAGGTGAGGCGGTGCTCTTTCAGGGCTTCGGAGACGAGGGTGCGCGTCTCGTCCTGCTGGGTGGAGCTGAAGACGCGCCGCTTGAACAGGGGCGCAAGCGTGAGTCGGGACCAGCCTTGCATGGATGCCTCCGGGACGGGAACGCTCCCGTGTTACTGCCGAGGGTAATTTAAACGTCAAGGACTTGGAATTAAGTGATTCCCGGATAAGGCTGACGGAATCCGGATAGAGCGGCCCCCCGGCGCGGCCTAATCTAGCCGGCAGGCCCTTCGCGTGTTGGTTGGAGGGCGCCGCCGCGGCGCGTAAGCTGGCGGCGTTGTTCGGCAGCATGCGTTAACCGACGGCAGACGGGTTCTGTCAGCTTTCCGCCGGCGTGGCCGGGCGGGGATAACGGGGTGGCTCATGAATCGGAATCTATGGAGCCGGCGCGCGCTGGCTGCGCTGGTGTGCATGACGGCGGCGGCGGGCGCCACGGCGGCGGACAAGGTCAAGGTCGGCTTGCTGACCACGCTGTCGGGGCCGGGCGCGGCGCTGGGCAACGAGATCCGCGACGGCTTCAATCTGGCGCTGCAGCATACGGGCGGAAAGCTGGGCGGGCTGCCGGCGGAAGTGGTGGTGGCGGACGATCAGCAGAAGGCGGACACCGGCCGCCAGGCGGTGGAGCGGCTGTTGAAGCGCGACCGGGTGGACGTGATGACGGGCATCGTGTTCTCGAACGTGCTGCTGCCGGTGATGCCGGCCATCCTGCAGTCGGGAACGATCTATCTCAGCACCAACACCGGGCCGGAGAACTATGCGGGCGCGGGCTGTAATCCGAATTTCTTCGCGGTGGCGTGGCAGAACGAGGACATTCCGGCCGCGATGGGCAAGTACGCCACCGACCAGGGCTACAAGAGCGTGGCGCTGATCGCGCCGGACTATCCGGGCGGACGGGAATCGCTCAACGGCTTCAAGCGCCTGTACAAGGGCGGGCTGTCGGAAGAGATCTACACCCAGCTCGGGCAGCTGGATTATGGCGTCGAGATCACGCGGCTGCGCGCCAGCAAGCCGGATGCGGTGTTTTTCTTCCTGCCGGGCGGCATGGGCGTGAACTTCATCAAGCAGTTCAACGGCGCCGGCCTGTCCAAGGAGATCGCGCTGTTGGCGCCTGGCTTCTCGGGCGACGAGGACACGATCGCGGCGGTGGGCGCGCCCATCGAGGGCATGCGCAATACCTCGCAGTGGGCGTCGGACCTGGATAACCCGGCCAACCGCAAGTTCGTCGAGGACTTCCGGAAGACCTACAACCGCAGTCCGACGCTGTATGCCTCGCAGGGCTATGACGCAGCCATGCTGCTGGACAGCGCGGTGCGCCAGACCGGCGGCAAGCTGGAGGCGGACGCGCTGCGTCCGGCCTTGCGGCGCGCGGACTTCAAGTCGGTGCGCGGCGATTTCAAGTTCAACCGCAACCAGTATCCGGTGCAGAACTATTACCTGCGCATCGTCGAGGCCGGGGCGGGGGGCAAGCTGTCCAATAAATTGTCGGGCACGGTGCTGACCCAGTACCAGGACCCGTTCGCCGCTGCCTGCCAGATGAAGTAGAGCGGATGTCTGCATCAAGGAGATACGTATGACCCAGAAAATTACGACGCGCGAAGTGACGGTGGCCTCGCATGATGGCAAGTCCTTCGGCGCCTATCTGGCCGTGCCGGCGTCCGGGCATGGCCCGGGCCTGGTGCTGTGCCAGGAGATCTTCGGCGTGAACGACTTCATGCGCCGCGCGGCGCAGCTGCTGGCCGAGGAAGGCTATGTGGTGCTGGTGCCGGACCTGTTCTGGCGCCAGCAGCCGGGCATCCAGCTGACCGATGGCCCGGCCGACATGCCGCGCGCCTTCGAGCTTTATCAAAAATTCGACGTGGAGCTGGGCCTGCAGGACATCGCGTCCACCATCGCCGCGCTGCGCGGGCTGCCCGAGAGGCAGGGCGGGGTGGGCGTGCTGGGCTATTGCCTGGGCGGCAAGCTGGCCTACCTGGCCGCCTGCCGCACTGACGTGGACGTGGCCATCGGCTATTACGGCGTGGGCATCGAGAACAGCCTGGACGAAGCGTCGCAACTGCGCGGCCGCCTGGTGCTGCATATCGCCGAGCAGGACGGCTTCTGTCCGCCCGAGGCGCGCCAGCGCATCCTGGAGGCCTTGGGCAACAAGCCCGGCGTGCAGATCTACGTCTATCCGGGCATGGACCACGCGTTCGCGCGCACCGGCGGGGACCACTACGACAAGCCGTCGGCGCTGATGGCGCACCAGCGCAGCATGGCCGCCTTGCAGCGCGCCATTGGTCCGGAGTTCGATTATTCGACCCTGTGGGACAAGCACTGCGAGTACGAATTCGGCACGCGCGATGTGGCGGCGACGATGGCGACCATGGTGGCCGAGCCCTATGTGAACCACATTCCCACCATGACCGGGGGCGTGGGCCATAAGGAGCTGAGCCGCTTCTACCAGCACCACTTCGTCAACAGCAATCCGCCGGACACGCGCCTGGTGCCGCTGTCGCGCACGGTGGGCGCCACGCAGATCGTGGACGAGCTGCTGTTCTGCTTCACGCACACCACCGAGATCGACTGGCTGTTGCCGGGCGTGAAACCCACGGGCAAGTATGTGGAGATTCCGCTGATCGCCATCGTCAAGTTCCGTGGCGACAAGCTCTATCACGAGCACATCTATTGGGACCAGGCCAGCGTGCTGGTGCAGGTGGGCCTGCTGGACCCCAAGGGTCTGCCCGTGGCGGGCCGCGAGACCGCCGCCAAGCTGCTGGACGAGACCCTGCCGTCAAACACGCTGATGGCGCGCTGGAAAGAAAGCGAGAGCAAGTAGGAGCCGGACATGTCATACACCGAAGAACAATTGGCCGCGATGGTGCGCGGCGACAGCGTGCACCGCGGCGTCTATACCGACCCTGCCATCTTCGACCTGGAGATGCAGCGGATCTACGGCCGCGCCTGGATCTACGTGGGGCATGAAAGCCAGGTGCCCAAGACGGGCGACTACCACACCACGCGCCTGGGCGACCAGGACGTGTTGATGGTGCGGGCCACCGACGGCCGCGTGCACGTGCTGTACAACCGTTGCCCGCACAAGGGCGCCAAGGTGGTGGCCGACGGCGAAGGCTGTGTCGGCAAGTTCTTCCGCTGCCCCTACCATGCCTGGACCTTCAAACTGGACGGCAGCCATCTGGGCGTGCCCTTGAAGCAAGGGTTGGAAGGCACGTCCTACGACCCCGCCGATCCGTCCTTCTCGATGCGCCGCGTGGCGCGGGTGGAAAGCTATCGCGGCTTTGTGTTCGCCAGCCAAGCCAAGGAAGGGCCGGCGCTGGAAGACTTCCTGGGCGGCGTGCGTTCGTCCATCGACAACCTCTGCGACCGTTCACCGGTGGGCGAGGTGGAAGTGGCCGGCGGCATCTTCCGCGTCATGCAGCGTTCGAACTGGAAGGTGTTCTACGAGAACCTGCACGACACCATGCATGCCCGCGTCACGCATGAATCGTCGTATGCCGCGGCCCGCGACGAGGCCAAGGAAATGGGCGAGATGCCGCTGGAGCTGCACATCATGGACGGCAACGGCGAACCCTACGAGTTCTGGGAAAAGCTGGAGCTGCGCGCCTATCCCAACGGCCATGGCTATATGGAAGGCATCTTCAATCCGGGCGCGGCCGAGCGCGACCCGGTGTCGCGCGCGCACTTCGAAACCCTGACCGCCGCCTACGGCGAGACGCGCGCCCGCGAGATCCTGGGCATGAACCGGCACAACACGGTGATCTACGGCAGCGGCTCGCCCCACACGGTGTTCCAGCAGTTCCGCGTGATCCGCCCCATCGCCGTGGACCGCACCATGATCGAGATCCAGACCTTCCGCTGCAAGGGCGCGCCGGATGGCGTGTTCAAGCGCGCCATGCTGTACGCCAACGTCATCAATTCACCCTCGTCCAATGTCATGCCGGACGACATCGAACTCTACAACCGCTGCCAGGAAGGCAATGCCACGCGCGGCGGCGAATGGGTCAGCATGCACCGCTACCACGGCAGCGACCGCAGCGATACCGAAGGCCTGGTGTCGGTCAACGGTACCAGCGAGCTGCCCATGCGCAACCAGTTCAGCGCCTGGAAGACCTATATGGAAGCCGGCGCCGCCGCCACGGAAGCGGCCGCCGCCACCGGAGACCGCTCATGCTGCTAGACCTTGATTTCGACGTGAGCACCGCAGGCCTGTCGCCGGCCGACGTGCCGGCCGACGCCTATCACCGCATCGCGCAGTTCCTGTATCGCGAAGCGCGCCTGCTGGACGAACGCCGCTACGACGACTGGCAGGCGCTGTGGACGACGGACGGGATGTATTGGATGCCGCGCGTGCCGGGCCAGCAAAGTCCGTACGACCATATCTCGCTGTTCTGGGAAGACCGCATGCTGCGCGACGTGCGCATCCGCCGGCTGGAGCATCCGCGCAACTGGTCGCAGCAGCCGCCTACGCGCAGCGCGCGGCTGGTGGGCGCGGTGGAGATCGAGGGCGTGGACGCCGGCGGCAACCTGGTGGTGCATTCCACCTTCCAGATGACCGAATGGCGCAAGCGCCAGCCGCGCCAGTTGGCAGGCCGCTATACCCACAAGCTGGCCGCCGAGGGCGACGGCTGGCGCATCCGCATGAAGCGCGTGGACCTGGTCAATTGCGACGACGTGCACGACGTGTTCGAGGTGTTCGTGTGACCGCGACCGACGCCGCGGTGCTGGCGCTGCACTTCCAGAACGACGTGCTGCACCCCAAGGGCAAGATCCGCGTCGGCCTGGATGCGGACGGCGGCGCGCGCCAGCGCCTGCTGGACAACGCCGCGGCCCTGCTGGCGGGGGCGCGGGCCCATGACCTGCCCATCGTGCATGTGCGCATCGCGTTCCGGCCGGACTACGCCGACCTGATGGCCAACTGTCCCATCTTCCGCAACGTGGCCGCCATCGGCGCCGTGCCTGAGGGGCAGTGGGGCAGCGCCTTCTATGACGGGCTGCAGCCGCTGGCCGGCAGCGCGCGCGAGTTCGTGGTGAAGCACACCCGCATCAGCGCCTTCTACGGCACGCCGCTGGAAGAGACCCTGCGGCTCTTGGGCGCGCGCCGGCTGGTGGTGGCGGGCGTCGCCACGCATTCGGTGGTGGAGGGTACGGTGCGCCATGCGGCCGATATCGGCTTCGAGGTCATGGTGGCGCAGGACGCCTGCGCATCCGCCGACCCGGCGGTGCATGACGCGTCGCTGGCCAGCATGCGCCTGATTGCGCAAACCGGGCCGGTGGCGGAAGCTGTGCGCTGGGCCGCCGCGCCTCATTGATCAAGGATTCATCATGGATTTCACAGGCTTTCCCGGGCTGGCCGGCAAGACCGCCATCGTCACCGGCAGCACCCAGGGATTGGGGGCGGACATCGCGCGCGGGCTGGCTGCGGCCGGTGTCAAGGTGGTGCTGGTCGGGCGCAATGCCGAGGCCGGCCGCGCGTTGGAAAGGGAACTGGACGGCCGCGCGCTGTACTGCGAAACCGACATCGGGCAGGACGACCAGATCCAGCGCTGCATCGACGCCGCCGTGGCGCGCTACGGCAGGCTGGACATCCTGGTCAACAACGCCTGCCAGTACGCGGACCGGGGTCTGGCCTCGTCGCGCGAGGAGTGGCACAGCACGCTGGACACCAACCTGGTGTCGGCCGCGATCTTCACGCAACTGGCTGCGCCGCTGCTGCCGCGCGGCGGCGTGGTGGTGAACATGGGCAGCACGGGCGGCAAGTTCGGCGCGGCCGGACGCGCGCTTTATCCGGCGTCGAAGGCGGCGCTGCTGCAGATCACCAAGAACTTCGCGGTGGAGCTGGCGCCGGCCGGCGTGCGGGTGCTGGCGGTGTCGCCCGCCTGGACCTGGTCGCCGTCGGTGGAGCAGTTATCGGGCGGGTCGCGTCCGGCGGCGGACGCGGTGGGCGCGCATTTCCACCCGCTGGGGCGGGTCGGCTCGGGCGAGGAGATCGCCGCGGCCGTGTGCTTCGCCTGCTCCGACGCGGCTTCGTGGATGACGGGGGTGGATATTCCCGTGGACGGCGGCTTTTCCATCCTGGGCCCGGACCGTGGCATATCCCCGCGCGCCTGGTTCAAGGAGCTGGCGCCCTGAGGGCGCCAGCGGGCGGAGTCAGCGGATGACGATCTGCCCTTCTTCGACGGCGGCCTTGCCGCCGATCTGGTCTTCCAGGAATTCCTGCATCTTGTTGCCCACCTGAATCGTCACGCCGCTGCAGAAGCGGCGCGCGGCCTGGATGGTGGCGCTGGCCAGGGGCTGCAGGTCCTGCACCAGCTGGGTTTCCTCCGCGTCCAGCGCCAGCAGGTCCTGGCTGAGCTTGACGTGGGTATTGCGGGCGCGGTCGGCCACGTCGCCCGGGGCGCGCTGCGGATTGGCCTTCAGGAACATCAGCAGCTGTTCCAGCTTGGATTTTTCCTCGTGCATCTTCTGGCGCTTGCGCGCCAGCGCCGTGCGCTTGATGTCGGCGTGCGGATCCAGGCCGGCCTGCACCAGCGTCGGGATGCCCGAAGGCGAGCCTATGGTGCCGGCGCGCACGGCCTGCATGGCGCGGGTCTGGCCGCCGGTGATGGCGCTTTGCTGGGTGTTGGGCGGGCCGACGTTGATGCTGCCGCCGGACGCGATGCTGCTCTGGCGGACTTCGCGCTCCACGTCCACATCCTTGCCCGCGCTGATGACGGCGTTTTCGATGAACTTGGCGCGCAGCGCGCCGCCGCAGACGACGCGGGCGGTGCGCGCGGCGGCCGCGGCGTCCTGCAGGGCTTCGGCCAGGCCGATGATGCCGCCCTTGACCGTCACGTTGCCGCCGGCCTCGACCAGCGCCGCTTCCATGGTGCCGTTGACCACCACGTCGCCGGTCACGTGGACTTCCATGGTGGCGGCGATGTCGCCGCGCACCAGCAGCGAACCCTCGAAATGGATGTTGCCGGTGCTGAGGTTGACGGCGTCCACCTCGACCATGGGGTTGACCTGCACGCCGTGGCTGACCAGGGTGGGCGTGCCGGCGATGATGGCGCGCAGCAGCAGCGGATCTTCAGGATCGACCGCCGCGCCGGACAGGTCGCTGGCGAACGGCGTGTCGGGCAGTTCGTCGGGCAGGATAGGCTCGCCCAGCACGGTGGTACCGTCCACGCCGGGCAGGGGCGGCGTGCGCCGCATCAGGGGCATGCCAGGCGTCACCAGCAGCAGGCTGCCCAGGTCGCGGTAGTCCACCTGGGCCAGTTCGTCGATATCCTGGCCGCGCGGCTTCAGGCGGTCCAGCAGGCTTTCGAAGCGTGTCGGGGTGCCGCGGGTAGGCGGCGTGCCGCGGGCGATCTGCACGGTTTCGCGGCGGCCCTGCGTGACGGCGTCGATCAATTCCTGTTCGAGGATGCCGTGGACGATGCCGCGCTCGGCCAGCACCTGGCGCACGGCTTCCAGTGTTACAGGCTTGCCGCCCTTGGGCGGCAGCAGGGTCAGCAGGGCGGACATGCGCGTGGCGTCCAGCTCCAGCTCGAGCGAGCCGTGGATGAGCTGGCCGACCGGAGCCTGCACGGTTGCCGTGGCGTGGCGGCAGAGGTCGATGAAGCTCAGGACGGCCTGGCTGTCCAGCGCCTCGGCGTCCCAGCCCAGGGCCACGGCCGCGGCCGCCAGGGAGTCCCAGCTGGGCAGCTCAGGGTCGATGCGGGGATGCGGTTCGGTGGCTTCTTCGGCGAGGGCCACGTCGGCGCCGTGGTCGGGGTCGGGGTCGGCCGCGCCGTCCGCCTCGGCCCGGGGGGCCGGCGAGCCGGCCTCGGCGGCGGAATCCGCCGGATCGGGACACGCAGGCGGCGTGTAGACCGCCGTCAGGACGTTGGTCGTGGCATCCAGCACCAACTGGAGCGTGTTTTCTGCGTCCATCTCAGCGTCTCCCGCCCTTGGCGCTAGCCGCCAAGTTCACTCATTTGGTAATTATAGGAAATATTAAGTCATATTCTATCCCAAGCTTCCATAACTATTGGAAAGTAGGATCGACAAATTCCGCCGCATGCCCTAGTTCCGCCCCTGTTTTCCCCTGGGATGGCGACCGGCAGGCCAGGACTAGGGCGTCGGTACTAGCGACAAAACGACGCAGTCGCCGCAGCATAGGACCTCCACCATGCGTCCTCGGACGCCGCCGGAGCGCCATCCCATGCACCGCCACCCCCGTCCCGTCCTGCCGGTCCTGCGCGCCCTCCTGGCGCGCGCTGGCGGCATGGCGGCGCTGGCGGCCGTGGTGGCCGGCGTGCTGATGTTGGCGTCCGCCAGTTCCGCCCAGGCGGCCGATATCTACCGTTACAAGGATCCTTACGGCGTCTGGCGGTCCATGAAGGTGCCCACGGGCTACGCCAAGTATTACAAGCGGGCGCAGGCCAGGACCGCCTGGCGCGGCAGCGGCATGAAGGTCTGTCTGGAGTGCGAGCCCAAGTCGGGCGACGGCGCCCGCCTGGTGACGCTGGCTTCGGCTTCGCGCGCGCAGCGCTGGGGCGACCTCAAGGTGCCTGCCGCGCACGACGGGCTGATTGCGCGGGCGGCGCGGGAGTCGGGCGTGGACCAGGCCTTGCTGACGGCGGTGATCGCGATCGAATCGGGCTTTCGCAGTGATGCGCGCTCGCCCAAGGGGGCGCTGGGCCTGATGCAGCTGATGCCGGCCACGGCGGCGCCGCTGCTGTCGGTGACGGACGTGGAGACGGCGCTGGTGGATCCGGCGACCAATGTGAACGCGGGGTCGCGCCATCTGCGCCGGCTGATCGACCAGTATCCAGGCCGGCTGGATCTGGCGCTGGCGGCCTATAACGCGGGGGAAGGGGCGGTGCGCAAGTACGACGCCGTGCCGCCCTATGCGGAAACCCAGGCCTACGTCCGGGATGTGACCGCCTTGTACGAGCACTACAAGGCGCCCTGAGGGGAGCGGCCGCGGGCCGGCTCCCCAGCCGGGTTACAGCGACGCGAAGACCTTTTCGGCGATGTCCAGGGTGGACTTGATCACCGCGTCGTCATGCGTGGCCGAAACGAAGCCTGCTTCGAAGGCGGACGGCGCGAAGTGCACGCCGTGGTCCAGCATGGCATGGAAGAAGCGATTGAACGCCGCCGTGTCGCAGGCCGAGACCTCGGCGAACGAGGCCGGCACCTTGTCGCTGAAGTAGATGCCGAACATGCCGCCCACCGAGTCGGCCGAGAAAGCCAGGCCGGCGGCGCGGGCGCGTTCCTGCAGGCCCTGGGCCAGCTTGGCGGTCTGGGCCGTCAGCTTGTCGTAGAAGCCGGGAGCGGCGATCAGGCGCATCGTGGCCAGGCCCGCGGCGACGGCCACCGGGTTGCCCGACAGCGTGCCGGCCTGGTAGACGCCGCCCAGCGGGGCGATGTTCTTCATGATTTCGGCGCTGCCGCCGAAGGCGCCCACGGGCATGCCGCCGCCGATCACCTTGGCCAGCGTGGTGATGTCGGGCTGGACCCCGGTCAGGCCCTGCACGCCTTGCGGGCCGACGCGGAAGCCGGTCATCACTTCGTCGAAGATCAGCAGCGCGCCGTGCTGCGTGCAGACTTCGCGCAGGCCTTCCAGGAAGCCCGGGGCCGGCTTGATCAGGTTCATGTTGCCGGCGACCGGCTCGACGATGATGCAGGCGATGTCGGCGCCATGCTGGGCGAAGGCCTCGCGCACGGCGTCCAGGTTGTTGTATTCCAGGGTCAGCGTGTGCGACACGAATTCCGGCGGCACGCCGGCCGAGCTGGGGTTGCCGAAGGTCAGCAGGCCCGAGCCGGCCTTGACCAGCAGGCTGTCCGAATGGCCGTGATAGCAGCCTTCGAACTTCACGATCTTGGCGCGGCCGGTGGCGCCGCGGGCCAGGCGAATGGCCGTCATGGTCGCTTCCGTGCCCGAGCTGACCAGGCGCACCTGCTCCAGCGAGGGCAGGCGCGAGATCAGCACTTCGGCCAGCTCGATTTCCGCCTCGGTGGGCGCGCCGAAGGACAGGCCGTTGACGGCCGCTTCCTGCACCGCGCGCACCACTTCGGGATGCGAGTGGCCGAGGATGGCGGGGCCCCAGGAGCCCACGTAATCGATGTACTGCTTGTCTTCCGCGTCCCACACGTACGGGCCCTGCGCGCGCTTGATGAAGCGCGGCGTGCCGCCCACGGAGCGGAAGGCGCGCACGGGCGAATTGACGCCGCCGGGGATGCTGCGGCAGGCGCGTTCGAAAAGCTGAGCGTTACTGGACATGGCGTTCAAGGCTTGCGGTTGGGGTTGGCGGAGTAGGGCGCGGAGCATGCGGCCGCGGCGGCGCGGATGCTGGGCGCCTCGAAAAGCGCGGTGATGACGGCGATGGCGTCGGCGCCAGCCTGCGCCACCAGTGGCGCGTTGTCGGGCGTGATGCCGCCGATGGCGACCACCGCGGGGCGCGGAGCGTCCCAGCTGTCGGTCAGGCGGCGGGCTTCGGTCAGGACCGATAGCGGCGCGCGCACGGTGTCGGGTTTGACCGTGGATGCGTACATGGCGCCAAAGGCGATGTAGTCGGCACCCGCGGCCAGCAGTTCCTGGGCGCGGCCCAGGTCGTCGTAGCTGGAGCCGCCCAGGATCAGGTCGGGGCCGGCCTCGGCGCGGATGCGCGCCAGGCTTTCGTCCTCGCGGCCGACGTGCGCGCCGTCGGCGCCCACGTCCAGCGCCAGGCGCCAGTCGTCATTGATCAGGAAGACCACGCCCAGCTCGCGGCACAGCGGCGCCAGCGCGCGGGCCTGGGCGGCGCGCACGGCATCGGGCACGTTCTTGCGGCGCAGCTGCAGCGAGCGCATGCCGCCCTCGGCGGCCTGGCGCACCGCCAGCAGCAGGCGATCGGTGTCGTCCCATTCGGGGGTGACGCCATACAGGCCGGTGGGGAAACGCAGCGCTTTCATTGGGGAGGCATCCGGTTGGGAATGCGCCGGCCCATGCCCGGCAGGAAGCTGGCGGCAACCGCCGCGTCGGCGTGCGCCAGGCCCTGGCGCACGGCTTCGGGCATTTCCAGGCCGCGGGCCAGCATGGCGGCGATGGCGCTGGCGGCCACGCCGCCGGCGTCGCCGTTGCGGTCCGGGGGCGCCTGCCAGGGCAGGGTGGCGGTCTGGCCGTTGGGGCCCAGCAGCATGTTGGCGTAGTGGCCGGGCCGCTGCGGGCTGCCCAGGACCAGGACCCACTCGGCGCCCGCCGCCAGCAAGGCGTGCATGGGCGTCGGTGCGTCCCCGATATCGATGTCACCGTCGGCGTGCCACTGCGCCAGGCGCAGGTGCTCGATGACCAGCAGATCCGTCTGCGGCAGCACCAGCTCCAGGGTGGCGGCCAACAGGTCGTCGGCGTCGTCCTCGTCGGCGGCGTCGGCCGGCGGCTGGGCGCGCTGGCCCAGATGCAGCACCAGCGGCACCTGGCTGTAGTCGGCGGCGACCTGGGCCGCCACGCTGGCGGTTTCCGCGGTGTATAGTCCGCCCACCTTGATGGCCTGCACGGACATGTCTTCGAGCAGGCAGCGCGCCTGGTCGTCCAGCAGATCGGGTGTGACGGGATGGATTTCTTCAATGCCGGCGGTGTCCCGCACGGTCAGCGCGGTCACGGCCGCGAGGCCATGGCAGCCCAGGCTGGCGCAGGTGACGGCGTCTGCCGGCAGGCCGTCGGAGCCCGAGGGATCGAGCGGGCCGAAGACCAAAACGAGAGGGGGAGTAACGGGGGCCACTTGGACAGCGCTAGAGTGGGGGTGCGCCCGGACTCATTTGCGGTGAATCAGGGGAACCCCTATTGGGTTTCGGTAAGATTGTCCCCATTCTAATGGAAGCCCCTCACCTTTGCCCTGACACCGGGGCAAGGGCCTGGATTTGATGTAAGAGAGAACTATGCGTACTTGGATGTGTTTGATTTGCGGCTGGGTCTACGACGAAGAGGCCGGCCTGCCCGACGAAGGCATTGCCCCCGGCACCCGCTGGGAAGACGTGCCGCCGAACTGGGTCTGTCCTGAATGCGGCGCCCGCAAAGAGGACTTCGAACTGATGGAAATCTGAGGCCGCAGCGCCGACATATTCCGCCAAGGCTCGTAAGATGGGACTACGCCCCATCCTTCGCAACCGTGGGACGGACTGCCGCCAGGCATGATGCTTGCTGGGCACGCGCGGCCTCCCCACGGTTCTTTCAGATTACCCATGTAGGGGTTGCCATGACGGAAAAACATCACCAAGACGCCACGACGCAGGCAGCCAACTTCGCCAACCAGTTCCTCATCGCCATGCCGGGCATGGTGGAAGGCAGCCTGGCAGGCTCGGTCATCTATGTGTGCGAGCACACCGAGCGCGGCGCGCTGGGCCTGGTCATCAACCGGCCCACCGACCTGACGCTGGGCACCCTGTTCGAGCGCATCGACTTGACGCTCGAGATCGGCCCGGTGAAGGACACCTTGGTCTTTTTTGGCGGTCCGGTGCAGACCGACCGCGGTTTCGTGCTGCACGCGCCGGCCGGCGACTACAGCTCCAGCATCAAGCTGGGCGACATGGCACTGACCACCTCGCGCGACGTGCTGCAGGCCGTGGCCGACGGCAAGGGGCCGGCCCGCATGCTGGTCACGCTGGGCTACGCCGGCTGGGGCGCGGGCCAGCTCGAAAGCGAGATGGCCCAGAACGCCTGGCTCAGCGTGGGCGCGGACGACAGCATCATTTTCGACGTGCCCCCCGAGGAACGCTATCCGGCCGCGCTGAAGCTGCTGGGCATCGACCCGGTGATGCTGGCGGGCGATGCCGGCCATGCCTGAAGAGACCCTGCTTGCCTTCGATTTCGGCGAGAAGAAGATCGGCATCGCCATCGGCAATACGCTGACGCGCCACGCGCGTCCGCTGGAAATCATCTTCAGCGAAGTCCGCGAGGCGCGCTTCGGCCGCATCGCGGCGCTCTTGCAGGAATGGCAGCCCCATCGCGTCGTGGTGGGCCTGGCGCTGGACGCCGACGGCGGCGAACAGCCGGCCACCGCGCGCTGCCGCCGCTTCGCCAATCAATTGCACGGCCGCTTCGGCCTGGCGGTCGAACTGGTCGATGAACGCGGCTCCAGCATGGAGGCGCAGCGCCTGCTGGGCACCCATGCCGCCGACGACGCGATGGCCGCGGCCGTCATCCTGCAACGATACCTGGACACCCTGCCTGCGTCCTGAGGCGCGCGGTCCGGCCTGCCTATGCTCAATCCGCAACTCGATCGCCGCGGCGAACTGATACACCTGCTGACCACCGAAGGGCTGCCCAGGAGGCATGTCGAACGGCTGCTGGACGTGGCGCGCGGCCATGCCGCAGGCGAGACGCCCGCCAGTCGCTCGTGCGCGATGCCGGTGTTCCTGTGCCTGCCCGGCGAGGCCTCGCAGGACCGCGGCGACTTTGCCGCCGCTGCGCAGCATCTGTCGCTGTCGCCGCTGGCGCTGGATCCGCAAGCCGCCGAGGCGCTGGCCGCAACCGCTGCCCGGCTGGCGCCGGGCGTGCTGGTGCTGCGCCATGGCGCCAGCGGCGCGGCCCATTGCGCGGCCGCGTGCGCGGCGCCTGGCCTGCGCATCCTGAATGCGGGCGACGGCTGCCACGCCGACCCCTTGCCGGCATTGGCGCTGGTGCAGGCCATGCTCGAGGCGCGGCAGGACCTGACCAATCTGGCCGTGACGCTGGTGGGCGACATCCGCCACTCGCGCGTGGCGCGCTCCGTCATCCATGCCATGACCACGCTGGGCGTGCCCGAAGTCCGCGCGGCCGCGCCGCGTACCCTGTTGCCCGATGGCCTGCCGCAGTTGGGCGTGCGCGCCTGCGCCTCGCTGCGGGAAGGGCTGCAGGACGCCGACGTCGTCATCGTGCTGCCCTTGCAAGTGGAAGGCATCAGCGGCTCGCAGCTGCCTTCTGCCCGCGAATATGCGCAGGCCTACGGCTTGACGCCGGATGTCATGGCCGCGTGCCGCCCTGATGCCTTGCTGTTGCCGGCAGGCGCGCTGACACCCGGCATCGAGGTCGACGGCGATGTGTCGGCCAGCCTTGAGCCCATCGAGACGCGGCTGGCGGATATCGAACAGCATTTGCGCCTGGCCGCCCTGGACCTGCTGACCGGAGACGCGGCATGAGACTGCATATCGCCAATGGCCGGCTGATCGATCCTGCCAACGCGGTGGACGGGCAGCACGACCTCTACATCGCCGACGGCCATGTCGTCGCCGTGGGCAGCGAGCCCGACGGCTTTCTCGCGGACCGTCGCCTGGACGCAAGTGGACTGGCGGTCTTGCCGGGTCTGATCGATCTGTCCGCGCGGGTGTCGCAGCCCGGCGCGGCGGCATTCGCGCCTTCCGAACTGCGTGCGGCGCTTGCCGGCGGCGTCACCCGGCTGGTGCTGCCGCCGGACCCCGGCGCGCCGCTGGATGAACCCGGCAAGGCCGAGGCCTTGATGCGCCACGCCGAGGCCGGGCAATGCCGGATCCATCCGCTGGGCGCGATGACCGTGGGGCTGGCGGGCGAAACGCTGGCGGAGATGGGCCTGCTGGCCCAGGCGGGCTGCCTGGCCTATGCGCAAGGCGAGCAAGGCATCGCCGACACGCGCGTGCTCTGGGGCGCGATGCGCTACGCCAGCGGCATGGGCCTGGCGCTGTGGCTGCGCCCGCAAGACCCGTGGCTTGCGCGCAGCGCGGCCGCCGCCAGCGGCGCCTACGCCGAACGCCTGGGCCTCGAAGGGCTGCCGCCGCAAGCGGAAACCGTGGCGCTGCACACCATTTTCGAACTGCAGCGCGCCACCGGCGCGCGCGTGCATCTGACGCGGCTGTCCACGGCCGCCGGGCTGGAGCTGCTGCGCGCCGCCCGGCGCGAGGGCCTGCCGGTCACGGCCGACGTGTCCGCCCACAGCCTGCTCCTGACCGACGTGGACATCGGCTTCTTCAACACGGACTTCCGCCTGAATCCGCCGCTGCGCGGCCAGCGCGACCGCGACGCGATCCAGGCGGCGCTGGCCGACGGCACGGTCGATGCGCTGTGCTCCGATCACACCCCCGTCGACGACGCCGCCAAAGCCGTGCCATTCCCGTTGGCTGAGCCCGGCGCCACGGGGCTGGAGCTGTTGCTGTCGCTGGCCCTGAAGTGGGCGCGTGACCACCGGCGCCCCTTGGCCGAAGCGCTGGCGCGCATCACTAGCGGACCCGCCGCGGTACTGGACAAGATCGCGCCGCAGGCTGCAACGGCTGGCCATCTGGGCGTGGGAGCGCCAGCAGACCTGTGCCTGGCCGACCTGGACGCCGAATGGCTGGTGATGCCGGCTGCCCTGCAAAGCCGCAGCGGCCACACCCCGTTCGCGGGTATGATGCTGCCCGGCCGTGTACGCGCCACCGTGGTCGGTGGCAGCCTGGCCTGGGAGACTCCGGTTTGAAGCTGCTGCGCTTTGTCCTTAGGCTGTTCCTCGTGGTGCCCTGGATTCTCTTCGGCCTCTTGTGCGTGGGCCTGGTGTATCCGCTGATCGGGCACAAGTCGCGCGCCTGGCTGAACCGCCGCTGGTCGCGCTGCCTGATGGCCTTCTGTGGCCTGCGGGTCATCCTCAAGGGCGAACCGCGCCTGACCGGTCCGGTGCTGATGGTGGCCAACCACGTGTCCTGGATCGATATCTTCGTGCTGAATTCGGCGCGCGCCACGTCCTTCGTCGCCAAAAGCGAAATCCGCAGCTGGCCTATCATCGGCTGGCTGGTGGCCGGCGCCGGCACGCTTTTCATCGAACGCGGCCAGCGCCACGCGGTGCACGCCATGGGCGAATCCATGCAGGCCCGCTTCAAGCAGGGCGATGCGGTGGGATTGTTCCCCGAAGGCACGACGACCGAGGGTTTCGAATTGCTGCCTTTCCATGCCAGCCTGTTTGAACCGGCGCGTTCCGCCGCCGTCGAGATCCAGCCGGTGGCCTTGCGGTTCCTGCAGCATGGCAAGCGCAGCGGCTATGCGGCGTTCGTGGGGGAGGAGTCCTTGGTGGCGAATCTCTGGCGGGTGCTGGGCGTGACGGGGTTGGCCGTCGAAGTGGTGTTCCTGCCGCCATTGGCGGCGCGGCATCCGGACGGGAGTCTGCCTACGCGGCTGGAGCTTTCGCATCAGGCTCGAGATGCGATTTTGAGCGTGCTGTAGCGGATAAGCGCTTCGTAGGTCGTCCGTCGTCGCGGGCGGCGTGGCGGCTCGCGCCCACGATTGCGGTCCGGAGCGTTCGCTCCGGACTGCCCCGTCGTCATCTTCGTCCAGGCCTTCGGCCTTCCCTTCAGATTCCCTCGGGCGCATCGAGGTTGCGAGCCGCCACGCCGCCCGCGACGACGGACTACGTGCGTCTTGGCTTGTTGCGCCGCTAGAGCAGTGGTTGGTGGCGTGTTTTGCGGGGCCCGCCCCAGGCCGGCCGCGCGGGCGGCCTTTTGGGGCTTACGCGGTGTCTTGCGTCGCGTGATGGCGCTGCGCGCTGGTGGGGAGTGGATTCGTATGCAGGTCGCTGAAGCGCGCCGGTTGGTCAACAATCGTCATTCAACGCCAGTGCCGGATGGGTGGCGCGCGTGACGGTCAGCATGCGCAAATGGCTCGCCATCGCGCGCCACCCATCACCGCCCACCCCCGTGAGCTGGCGGCCATCAGTTAACAGCTGACCGCATTCGCGCAAGCGAACACAATAGAAATTCAAGAAATCACGTATGTCATTCTCGGCCGCCCGCGCGGCCGAGAATGACGGGCAAGCAAAGACTCGCCCCTGACCACGGCTCCAGCAGCGCGACAGGCCAAGATTCAGGTAGCACGTCGGCGCGGACGCCTGGGTGGCGAGCAACCTCGATGCGCCCGAGGGAATCTGAAGGAACCGCCGCAGGCGGTGACGAAGATGACGACGGGGCAGTCCGGAGCGAAGGCTCCGGACCGCAATCGTGGGCGCTCGCCACCCAGGCGTCCGCGCCGACGGGCGGCCTACGAAGCACTACGCTACGGCCCACGAAGCAATCAAACCGAGCCGGAAAAAAGTCCCCGAAACCGCTACTCAGACAACGGATCCTGAAACTGCGAGCACTTCACCTGCACCAGCCTCCGATCCTGCAACCGCAAAGCCGTCAGCGACCCGCCCCAAACGCACCCCGTATCCAGGCAAATTACATCAGGCCGCTGCAACAACCCCAGCGTCGACCAATGCCCGAACACCGTCGTGACATTGCGCGTGGCGCGGTTGGGCACGTCGAACCAGGGCACCAGGCCGGTCGGCCAGGCGCCCGGCGTCACCTTGGTGGCGAATTCCATGTGGCCGTTGGGCGTGCACAGGCGGATGCGCGTCAGCGCGTTGATGATGACCCGCATGCGCTTGCCGCCCTTGTGGTCTTCCTTCCACGTGGCCGGCTCGTTGCCGTACATCTTTTGCAGCGCCTTCTGCCAGTTCGGCCCGCGCAGGGCGTCCTGGACTTCGCCGGCCAGGGCCAGCGTCTTGGCCACGTCCCATTTGGCCAGCGTGCCGGCGTGGACCAGCAGGTGGTTCTGTTCGAAGTGGGCCAGCGGGCGAAAGCGCAGCCAGTTGATCAGGTCGGCCGCGTCCGGCGCCCGCAGGACGTCCTCGAGCGTGTCCGATTTTGAGGGCTTGCGCACCCCCGCGGCCGTGGCCAGCAGGTGCAGGTCATGGTTGCCCAGCACCGTGGTCGCGCGGTCGCCCAGGTCGATGATGCGGCGCAGGGTTTCCAGCGATTCGGGGCCGCGGTTGACCAGGTCGCCGGCGAACCAGAAGCGCGACTTGGGATCGCCGACCAGTTCGGGGTGGGACAGCAAGCGATCCAGCGGCGAGCAGCAGCCCTGCACGTCGCCGATCATCCAGATACTGCCGTTCATGCGGGACTTTTGCTCCAAGGCCAACGTTGTTGCACGATCCGCGCGATGGTGTGGCGGTACTCCATGTAGCCCATCGCGCCCAGCGCCATGATCATGGCGCCGATGTTCGGACCCAGGGCGGTCAGCCAGGCCGGCCATTTGCCCAGCATGCCTACGTTCAGGGCCAACTGGTTCAGCATGAAGAAGCCCACGCCCAGCAGGATGCCGATGAAGACCTTGGCGCCTACGCCGCCGCGGCGCGTCTGCATCAAGCCGATGGGAGCGGCAATGGTGATCATGACCAGCAGGGTGAACGGATATGCCAGTTTGCGCCACAAGGCGACGACCTGTCGACCATATTGCAGCTGGTTGTTGCGCAAATAATCCACATAGTCCAGCAGCGTGGCGATGGACATGCGTTCGGGGGTCAGGACGCGGGCCAGCAGGCGTTCTGCGCTGAGTGTCGTGTCAATCCGACGCTCTTGCACCTTCACGACAGTAGCCGGCGGGTTCTTGGGTGGGCGAGCATCGGCCAATGCTTCAGCCGCCTGATCGTCAAGTCGCGTTTCAGTGACATTGTTCAGCCACAGGTCGCCATGGAGAAACAGGCCGAGCGGCGAGGTGGACAGGACGGACAGCGTCTGGTCTTTCTTGAACTCATAAATCGTGACGTTGGTTACCTGGCCGTCGCCTCTAAGTTCGCCGATATTGATGATGCGGGTGCCGCCGTTGGCGGTGGGTTCCTTGAACCAGTAGCCGCTCTTGAGACGGTCGCCGCCCGCCTTGCCGCGGAACAGCAGGTTGGCCTCGCCGGACTTGATTTCGGCCCAGGGCGTGACGTACTCGGACAGCAGGCCCGCGCCTATCATCAGCGGGATCGTGACGATCCAGAGCATGCGCAGCAGCTTCATGCCGCTGACGCCGGACACCCGCAGGATGACCAGTTCGTTGCGCTGGGCGAGCCCAGCCAGCGCCAGGATGGCGCCGATCAGCAGGCCGATGGGCAGCAGGTCGTAGAGACGGGTCGGGATCGCCAGCGCCTGCATGTACAGCAGGGCCATCATGGAGAACTTGTCGCCCACGTTGTCCAGATCGTCCACCAACGCGAAGAACGTGAAAAGGCCCAGCAGGGCCATGAGGACCACTGCGCAAGAGCGATAGATCTCGCGGGCCAGGTAGCGACGTGCGGTACGCATGAAAGAAAGGAGGAGCGCCTAAACCCGAAAGCTTAACAAATCCCGCCGCTGAGGGTGGGGACCATAGGGCCGTATCCGTGTCAGGGGATGTCGACCATTTGCATCCGCCGCGTCAGGACGCCGACCCGGGAGTTCAGGTACCGGGTATTGCGGTGGGCGTCATAGAAGCGCGGGTTGGGCAGCATGGCCGCCAGCCGGGCCGACTGGCTGGCCCCAAGATTGGCGGCGGAGGTATTGAAATAGTGCTTGGCGGCGGCCTGGGCGCCGAACACGCCTTCGCCCCATTCCGCCACGTTCAGATACAGCTCCAGGATCCGCTCCTTGCTCATGACGTGTTCGATCATGTAGGTCAGCACGAGTTCCTGGCCCTTGCGGATATAGCTGCGGGAGCTGGACAGGAACAGGTTCTTGGCCAGCTGCTGGGTGATGGTGGAGCCGCCGCGCACCTTGCTGCGGCCGGCTTCCTGCTGTTTCTGGTTGTATTCCCAGGCCTTGCGGATGGCGTCCCATTCGACGCCGTCATGCTCGGTGAAGTTGGAGTCCTCGGACGCCACGACCGCGCGCTTGAGGTTGCGGTTGATCTTGTCGTAGGGCACCCATTCGTATTTCAGCTCGAAATCGGGGTTGCCGTCGCTCAGGCGGGAGCGTTCCTCGCGCATGATCGCGCTGCTGCCCGGGGGGCGGTAGTTGTACCAGACCACCTGGGCGAACAGCCAGAACTGGTAGAGCAGCACCAGGCACACCAGCGCCATCAGCGCGCCGCTGATGATCCGGAACCAGGAGCGGCCCTTGCGCGTCGCCATGCCGTCTATTGCCCGGCCTTGAGCGCCTCGCGCAGCGCGGCCAGCACGGGGGCGGGGTCGGGACGCACGCCATGCCAGATGTAGAAACTCTCGGCCGCCTGGCCCACCAGCATGCCCAGGCCATCGGCCGCGAGGGCGGCGCCGTCGGCTTGAGCCTGTTGCATGAAGGCGGTGGGCTGGGCGCCGTACATCATGTCGTAGGCGGCGGCGCCGGGCGCGTAGAGGCCCGGGGGCAGGTCAGGGGCGGCGTTCTGCAGGCCGCTGGCGGTGGCGTTGATGACCAGGTTCCAGCCGCCGGCCAGGGCGGCGTCCGCCAGGCTGCCGCCGGTGACGGGCGTCTGCGGCGACACGCCGCTGTCGCGCCAGGAGGCAGCCAGTTCTTCCGCCTTGGACGCGGTGCGGTTGACGATGTGGATGCGGGCGCAGCCAGCCTCGGCCAGCGGCTGCAGCACGCCGCGGGCGGCGCCGCCCGCGCCGACCAGCAGCACGAACGCCCCGGCGAGGCGCAGGCCCAGGCGCAGCAGGTCCGATACCAGTCCCACGCCGTCGGTATTGCAGCCATGCCAGGCGCCGTCGCGCCAGGACAGGGTGTTGACCGCGCCGGCCAGGCGGGCGCGGCTGGAGAGGCGGCCGGCCGCCAGGGCGTAGGCGTCCAGCTTGAAGGGCACCGTCACGTTCAGGCCCAGCCCGCCCTCGGCCACGAAGGCGGCGACGGCGTCGGCAAAGCCGTCCACCGGGGCCAGCAGGCGGTCGTAGCGCAGCGGCTTGCCGGTCTGTTCGGCAAACATGGCGTGGATCTGGGGCGAGCGGCTGTGCGCGATGGGGTTGCCGATGACGGCGTATCTGGCGAGAGGGGGCGCCTCGGTCATGGGGCTTGTGTTTCCAGGGTGTCGTTGACGAAATGCCAGGTACGGGTGATGACCAGCACGTCCGTGTCGCGCGCGATATCGGGCGGGAACGGCGGGAAGGGCGCGGCCAGCTGGACGATGCGGCGGGCCGCCTGGTTCAGCACGGCATGCGGCGAGGGCTGGTCGATGTCGACATTGGCGATGCTGCCGTCGGCGCGCACCGACACCGTGATGCGCAGGGAGCCGTAGATGCGGCCGCGGGCCTCGTCCGGGTAGTGCTGGGTGCCGACCGTTTCGATGCGGGTGCGCCAGGCGTCCAGGTAGGCGGCGTAGCGCGAGGCCTCGGCGGAGGGCGCCACGAACTGTTTGCGCGGCTCGGCGCTGTACTGCTGCACCCGCGCCGCCAGCGCGGCCACCTGGGCGCTCTGGATGAGACTAGCCTGGTCTTCGGCATCGCGGCCGAGGTCGGCGCCGTCGGGCCACGGGTTGACGGCCTGACGCTCGGCGCCCGCGCGGTCGGCGGCGCGCAGTTGGGTCATCAGGCGGGTCTGTTCGGCTTCCAGCTGCACCTGGCGGCGGCGCATGGCCTCCAGCACGATGGTCTCGGCCGATTCGCCAGTGCGGGGCAGCGGGGTGGTGGACATGCCGCGCTCGGCGTTGCCGCCGCCGCTCATCTGGTTCTGGGCCTGCGCGCGCGGGGTTTCCGGCGGCGTTTCGCTGCGGGCATTGAGCAGCACGACTTCCAGGCTGGTGACCGGCGGACGCGACAGCGCGGGCGCGCCGAAGCGCCACGCCAGGGCGCCGGCGTGCACCAACAGCGATATCGCGATGCCGATGCGCAGGTAATGCTGGGCGGGGGCGCCCAGCCACCGCAGGTAACGGCTCAGCGGGGAGGGGGAATCAGCGAGGTGTTGCACCTGCGCATTGTAGAGCCAGTCCAGGCCCGCCGGGCGCCAGGGGCGGTTCACACTGACAGCCTAGGCCTGGCGTGCGCCGCGGGGTCCCGGGGCGCACGCCGGATGGCGCTTCAGGCGCCGGCGCGGGGAAACACCCAGACTTTGCTGGCGGGCAGGGCCAACCGGCAGGGACCGGGCTCGCGGCCTTCGGGGCCATAGGCGCGCAGCGCCAGGGTATGGGCCGGGTCGGCGTCGGGGGTGCGGAACAGGTACTCCCAGCGGTCGCCCAGGTACATGCTGGTCAGCAGCGGCATGTCCACGTGGTTGCCGTCGGGGTCGTCCGCCAGCCGCACCTGCTCCACCCGGATGACCGCGGTGGCGTCCTGGCCCTGGGCCACGCCCGGGCTGGCCTTGCCCCACAGCGACCAGCCGCGGCCTTCGATGCGGGCCTGGCCGTCGCGTACTTCGGTGACCTTGCCGTCCAGTCGGTTGTTGCTGCCCATGAATTCGGCGGTGAACAGGGTGGAGGGGGAGCCGTACATCTCCTGCGGCGTGCCCTGCTGTTCGATTTTGCCGTTGTTCAGCAGCAGGATGCGGTCCGAGATCGCCATGGCTTCGCTCTGGTCATGCGTCACCATCAAGGCCGACAGGCCCAGGCGCATGATCAGCTCGCGCAGGAAGGCGCGGGCCTCTTCGCGCAGCTTGGCGTCCAGGTTGGACAGCGGTTCGTCCAGCAGGATGACGGGCGGGCTGTACACCAGCGCCCGGCCGATGGCCACGCGCTGCTGCTGGCCGCCGGACAGGGCATGCGGATGGCGCTGGCCCAGCTTGCCCAGGCCCAGTTGGTCCAGCACGGCCTGGACGCGTTCGCGCACCTCGGCGCCGGGCACCTTGCGCAGCTTGAGCGGGTAGGCCACGTTTTCGAACACGGTCTTGTGGGGCCACAGGGCATAGGACTGGAACACCAGGCCCAGGTTGCGCTCCTCGGCCGGGATCTCCTTCTTCGCCGCGCCGTCGTAGACGATGCGCTCGCCGATGGTGATGCGGCCGCGCTTGGGGCCTTCCAGGCCGGCCACGGCGCGCAGCAGCGTGGTCTTGCCGCTGCCCGAGGGGCCCAGCAGCGACACCACTTCGCCCTGGCGCAGCTGCATCGACACGCCCTTGAGCACCGGGTTGTCGCCGTAATCCAGGTGCAGGTCTTCTACAGAAAGCTCAATCATGAAGTTTGACTCCGAATCGCAGGGCGACGCCCAGGCCGATCACGACCAGAACGATATTGATGAAGGAAAGCGCGGCCACGATGTCGATGGCGCCCGAGGCCCACAGCGACACCAGCATGGAGCCGATGGTCTCGGTGCCGGGCGACAGCAGGTAGACGCCGGTGGAGTACTCGCGCTCGAAGATCAGGAACATCAGCAGCCAGGAACCGATCAGGCCGTACTTGGCCAGCGGTACCGTGACGTGGCGGGTGACCTGGCCGCGGCGCGCGCCGGCGCTGCGGGCGGCTTCTTCCAGCTCCGGCCCCACTTGCAGCAGGGTCGAGGAGATCAGCCGCAGGCCGTAGGCCATCCACACCACCGTGTAGGCCAGCCACACGCTGAAGATGGTGCTGCGCATGGCGCGCAGCCATTCGATGAAGTTCTCGCGCAGCCATTCCGCGAAGGGCAGGGCCGACAGCCAGCCGCCTTCGTCCAGGGCGTTGTCCAGCCACATCGGCACGAACAGGAACACCCACAGGAACGCCAGGCCGGCCAGAAGGCCCGGCACCGCGCGCGGCACCAGCACGCTGTAGTCCATGAAACGCGTGATGTTGTCGGGCTTGCGGTGCATGGCCAGGCCCACGAACATGTAGCAGAGCACGGCCAGCGCGCCGCCGAACACGCCGATGGCCACCGAATTGACGATGGCGCGCATCAGGTTGGGCTGCGCGAACACCGTGCGGAACGCATCCAGCGACAGCACGTCGAACAGCGACACGCCCATGCCCCAGTTGGACACGAAGGCGCGCAGCAGCACGCCCATCAGCGGCACCACGATGGTCACCAGCAGCCAGAACGCCACCACCGCGCCGGCCACCCAGCGCCATTTGCCCAGCGGCAGGGCGCGGGCCCGCGAGGCCTTGCCCTTGACGGTGACGAAGCGGTTGGCGGTGCGCATCAGGCGGCGTTGCAGCATCACCAGCGGGATCGTCATGCAGATCAGCACCACGGCCACGGCGGCCATCAGGTGATAGGACGGGATGCCCAGCTTGTTGGTGAGCTTGTACAGGTACGTGGCCAGCACCAGGTTGCCTTCGGGATCGCCCAGCACCAGCACCAGGCCGAACACTTCCAGGCCCAGGAAGAACAGCAGCACGGTGGCGTACAGCATGGCCGGGCGCACCATGGGCAGGCTGACCGACACCATCACGCGCAGCGGCGAGGCGCCGGCCACGCGGGCGGCCTCCTCGACGTCCGAGCCCATGCTGCGCAGCGCCGACGAGATGTATAGATAGGCGTGCGGCACGTGGGTCAGGCCGGCGATGATGACGATGCTGGTCAGCGAATAGACGTTCCAGGGCACGAAGCCCAGCAGGTTCTGCGCCCAGATCGAGAAAAAGCCCACCGGACCCGCGGCCACCACATAGCCGAAGCCCAGCACCATGGGCGACACGAACACCGGCACCAGGATCAGCGGCTCGATCCAGCGGCGGCCGGGCAGGTCCGTGCGTATCATCAGGAACGCCAGCATGCCGCCCAGCGGGATGGCGATGATGGCCAGGCCGAAGGCCAGGATGAAGCCGCTTTTCAGCGCCTTGTAGAAATCGGGATCCGCGAAGATGAAGCGGAACGCGTCCAGGCTGAAGCTCTTGGACGGGGCAAAGAAGGGCGCGGACAGAAAGCTCTGGATGATGATGAACGACAGCGGCACATAAATTGCCAAAGCCGTGATCAGCACCACCACGCCGCGGGGCAGGGACTGCCATTTCGAGCGCAATGACTGCATGGGGAATCCTGTGTTCTTGAATGGCGCGAAGGTCGCGCGGCCGGGTCGGGGGCGACCGCCCCGGCGGCGGTCAGGCGGACGGCGGCACGCCGCCGTCCCCTACGCGCAAGGCGGCCCGGAGCCGTGGCTCCGGTCCGGGCCGCGCGGCATTACTTGCCTGCCGCGGCGCGCCAGTCCTTGATGAACTGCAGGCGCTTGTTCTGCTCCAGGTAGTCCAGCAGCGTTTCGTTGACCGGAATCGGCTTGAGCGAGGCGCCCAGCTTCTTGGTCATGCCGTCGACGTCGTTGTCGCCTTCGATGTCGTCGCGCACCGAGGCCAGGTCGGCCTGGTTCGCCAGGATGGTCTGGCCCTTCTGCGACAGCAGGTAGTCCATCCACAGTTTGGCGGCGTTGCGGTTCTTGGCCTTCTTGCTGATGAACGCGACGCGCGACAGGACCAGCGCGTAGTCGGTGGGGTAGGCCACGCCCAGCGACGGGTCGTTCTTGGCGCGCGTTTCGGCGTAGGAGCCCAGGATGTTGTAGCCGATCAGGTTTTCGCCGGAGGACACGCGTTCCATCATGGTGCCGGTGGACGACTGCACGATCAGGCCGCCCGCGGCGATGCCCTTGAGCGTCTCGAAGTACTTGGGGTCGTTGACCTTGTCCTGCACCGCCAGCATGAAGCCGACCGCCGATTTCTCGATGTCGTAGGTGGTGACCTTGTTCTTGAACTTGTCCGGCTGGCTGGCGATCAGCTTGGCCAGCGCGCCGTGCGTGGTGGGCACTTCAGCGGCGGGGATCAGGCGCTTGTTGTAGATGAACACGGCCGGCTCGTAGGTGGTGCCGTAGGCAGAATCCTTCCACACTGCCCAGGCCGGCAGCTTGCCGACTTCCGGCGACTTGTACTGCAGGGCGTAGTCGGTGGCCAGCTTCAGCGCCGAGTCCATCGAGGAACTCCAGACGATGTCGCCGCTGGTGCCGCCCGCTGCCTGCTCGCTGATGTAGCGGTTGTAGAGCTCGGTGCTGTTCATGTCGTTGTATTCGACCTTGATGCCCGGATACAGCGCCTCGAAGCCCTTGATGACGGGGCCGGCGGCCTTGGTGTCGGTGGTCGAATAGATGACGACCTTGCCTTCCTTCTTGGCGCCGTCCAGGATCTTCTGGTAGTCGGCGGGATAGCCGGCCGGCACTTGCTGTGCAAAGGCGCTGCCGGCGGCGAGGGCGAAAGCAGCGGCGCAGGCGGCCGCCAGTTGGGACTTGGCAAGCATGGGTGTGTCTCCGATGGGTCTTGTGGTTGGAGCGGGATCCGTGTCCAGCTTGCGGGCATCTTAGGAGCCGGCGTCTGTCGTCGTCCTGTCATGGCGGCAGGATGCGTCTAGGGGAAATCCCTGGGCGGCATGGACGCCGCGCGCTCGAAACCCTTACGGCCGCGCGGGCGTGTCCGTCACCAGCCGGATCCAGTTCTGCACAAAGCGCGAATGGCGGCGCTGGTCCAGCCCGACCAGCAGGGCGGGGCTCAGCACCACGGGCTGCACGATGCCCTGGGAGCGCGCCAGCACCGCTTCGGAGGTCCAGCGGCCGGGCGTGTCTTCCATGATGGAGCCCAGCGCCGCATGGCTGGACGCCACCTGCTGTCCGGCGGGCGAGAGCAGCCAGTCCACCAGCGCGCGGCCCAGTTCCGGGCTGGGCGCGGTGCGCGCGATCAGCACCGAACGCGCCAGTACCAGCACATAGTCCTGCGGAAACACCACGCCGATGGGCGCGCCCGCCGCCTGCCGCGACAGGGCGTAAGAGCCCAGGATGTTGTAGCCGATGTCGATCTGGTCGTTCTCGATCGCGTCCAGGATCTCTGCCGTGGTGGCCGACAGGCGCACGCCGGCCTGGCCCATGGCGTTGGCCAGCCCCCAGAAGTTCGACGACACCAGCTCGTCCTGTTCCGCCAGCAGATAGCCCACGCTGCTGGCAGAGATATCGTAGGTGCCGATGCGGCCGCGCAGCTTCGCGGCATCGCGTTCCAGCAGGCGCAGCAGGTCTTGGCGCGAGCGCGGCACGGTGGCTTCGGTGTAGCGCTTGGGGTTGTAGACGATGACGGCCGGCTCGAAGGTGAAGCCATAGACCTCGTGGCGCCAGATGGCCCAGGACGGCAGCTTGGCGGCGTAGGGCGAGGAATAGCTCAGCGCATAGCCGTCGTTGGCCAGGCGGATCTGCAGGTCGGAAGCCGAACTCATCAGCACGTCCACGTCCTTCAACTGTCCGGCGACGGCGGCTTCGTAGAGTTCGCGGCTACCCATCTCGCGGTACACCACCGTCACGTCCGGCCGTTGCGACTGGAAGCCCTGGATCAGCGGCGCGACCACCGGCGTGTCCGTGGGTCCGGCGATGGTCAGCACGCGGGACGTGGGCTGCGGCGCGGGGTAGCGGGTGACGGTTTCCGCGATGCCGGCGGCGCGCACCTCGGCGGGGGATGAGGCCAGCAGCAAGCCCGCCATGCACAGCGCGCCCAGGCAGGCGACGGCTGCGCGGCCGGGCGCGGAGCGCGCCAGCGGCAGGATCACGCGCGCCGTCAGGCCGCCGCCGGGACGGTCCTGCAACCAGAGCGAGCCGCCGTGGGCGGCGGCCACCGAGCGTACGATGGACAGTCCCAGCCCAGACCCCGGCTGCGATTCGCCGGCGCGGCCGCGGGTGAAGCGCTGCTGCACGGCATCCTTTTCGTCGTCGGCCACGCCAGGGCCGCGGTCCGACACGGTCAGCGCCACGCGGAATCCCGCCACGGGCGTGGCCTGGATGTCCACGGAGCTGTCCGGTGCGTAGCGCAGCGCGTTGTCCACCAGGTTGCGCAGCATCTCGCGCAAGGCGACGCGGTCCCCGGCAATGCGGGCGCGGCGGACTTCGGGCGCGATCTCGATGCGCAGGCGCTGCGCGTCCAGCGGGCCGATGCGGCGCCGCGTTTCGTTGACGGTCTCGGCCACGCCCACCAGCGTGCGCGAACCCTTGCCCAGGCGATGGGTGATGGTGGCGTCCATCAGCAGCTGGTTGATCAGCTGGCTGGCATGGGTGGCGTTCAGGTGGATGCGTTCCAGGCGCGCATGCAGCCGCTGCGGATCGGTTTCGTCCAGCGCTACTTCGGCTTGGGCGCGCAGCGAGGCCAGCGGCGTGCGGACCTGGTGGGCGGCGTCCGCCACCAGGGTGTTGAGCGTGCCCATGACGCCGGACAGGCGTTGCATGAAGGCGTTCAGCGCCTCGACCAGCCGCCGCACTTCGCGCGGCACGGGCGTCACCAGCGGTGCCAGATCGTCCGGCGCGCGGCCGCGCAACTCGCGTTCCACCATGGCAAGCGGCGCGAAGGCGCGCTGCACGCCGAACCACAGCAGGCCCAGCGCCACCAGGGACACCACCACCAGCGGCAGCGCGGTGCGCCCCAGGATCTCGTCGGCCAGCGCCTCGCGCGAACCCAGCGTCTCGGCCACGCGCACCGTGACCCAGCCCGCATGCTGGCTGGCCGACACCAGCCGGCCCACGGTGGCGACGCGCACGGGTTCGTCGTGATAGCGCAGGTAGGCGAAGACCGGCGTGGCCGACTGCGCCAGCGGCAGGCCGGGCGCCAGGTCGTCGTAGCCGGTGATGAGGCGGCCATTCGAGGTGCGGGCCTCATAGAACACGCGCTCGCCGCCCGACAGCATGGCCAGCGAGGACACCGGCGGTTCGACGGTGACGTTGTTGTCTTCGATCTGCACCGAGCCGGCGATAGTCAGCGCCGAGGCCGCCAGCAGCCGGTCGAAAGCCTGTTCCGCCGCGCGCTGCGCATAGCCGCGCAGGAAGAACACCAGCCCGATCAGCGCGCAGGCCAGCAGCAGCACGCCCAGCGCGAAGACGCGGCGGCGGATGGAAAAATTTTCAGGGTTCTTCATGGCTGCGGGCCTGATAGCCGACGCCGCGCACCGTGACGATATCGATCGAGGCGCCCGTCAGCTTCTTGCGCAGCCGCGATATCAGCAGCTCAAGCGCATTGAGCGTGCCGTCGTCCAGGTCGAAGAGCTGGTTCATCAGCCGTTCCTTGGCGACGGTCTGGCCCAGCTTGCCGACCAGGATCTCCAGCAGGCGGAACTCCCGCCGCCCCAGCTCCAGCGGCGCGCCGGCCACGCTGACATTGCGGTTGGCGAGGTCCAGGCTGAGGTTGCCGTAGACGGTGACGCTGCTGGTCTGGCCGGCGGGGCGGCGCATCAGCGCGCGCAGCCGGGCTTCCAATTCGCGCAGGTCGAAGGGCTTGACCAGATAGTCGTCGGCGCCCAGGTCCAGCATGTCGATCTTGTCTTCGATTTCCGAGCGCGCGGTCATGACCAGCACGGGGGCTTCCAGGCCGGCGGCGCGCAGTTCCCGGATGACGGTGAAGCCGTCCTTGCCGGGCAGGTTGATGTCCAGCACCAGGGCATCCCAGGTCTCGTCCAGGCCCCAACGCAACGCCGCCACGCCGTCGCGCACCCATTGCACGCTATGGCCGGCGAAACGCAGCTTGCTTTCCACGGCATCGCCGAGATCGAGATTGTCCTCGACCAGCAAAATGCGCATGTGTTGTCTCCGTGTCTTTTGTGGCTTTCGGGGGAGTTTATAGGGGTGTGAGGGTTCTGTGGGTCTTGATGCGGGCGGGCTGGGTTCTTAATGCGCCTGTCGCGTCGGCGGCCTGCGGGGCGCGGGGCAACGATTGCGGTCCGGAGCGTTCGCTCCGGACTTCCCCTTCGTCATCTTCGTCCA
>Ga0209699_100276_pt1 | contig 39625 bp, 42 predicted proteins | sample SynthPrep_1_END__FD_187204 | JGI IMG/M metagenome (GOLD analysis project Ga0209699, IMG submission 187204) | Synthetic microbial communities from Ohio, USA - SynthPrep_1_END_DS7_MetaG (SPAdes) (version 2) | ecosystem: Engineered > Bioreactor > Aerobic > Activated sludge | place: USA: Ohio...
GCTTTGCCCTGACCCTTCGGGGTGAGTTTGAGAGGGGCGGCTCCGCCCCCCCTTTCATCAGGGGAGCATCGGGCCAAAAAGTGGATGCCGGTTTTTGGACCTGCCCGATGCCCCGGCGAAGACCTCGGACCGTCGCGCCGCAGCGCGGGGCGGTTCGGGCCGGTAAATCTTCCGGCGGCGCGATCGGTCGCGAACATGGAGAAACCCGGCGGCTTGCGCCGCCGGGCCTTGGGCCTCCCGCTCAAAACGGGATGTCGTCGTCGTAGTCGGTCTGTCCGCCCCGCTCATTTTCGGTCTGCTTTGCCCGGCTCAGGAAATCGACCGTCTCGGCGATGATCTCGCATCCGTAGCGGTCGTTGCCTTCCTGGTCCTTCCACTTCGTGTAGTGGATGCGGCCGCGAACCAGCACCTTCATACCGCTCTTGCAATAGTCCTGGACCGTCTTGCCGAGGCCGTTGAAGGCAGTGATCCGGTGCCATTCAGTGTCTTGAACCCGGTAGCCCTTCTCGTCCCGGACAACCTTGCCTTCAGAGTAGCGGGGGCGCGAGGTGGCCAACGTGAAGTGGGTGATCCGGGTGCCGCCCTGGGTGGTGCGGGTTTCGGGGTCCTGACCGATGTTACCGGCGAGAATGACGATGTTCTGCATTGTAAGTCTCCGTTGCTTCTCGGAGGGACCATCCCTCCGACGAGACCCGGCCAAGGCCGGCGGGAGACGCCTGCAACTGCACGCTCGCGGGCAGCTCGCCCATAAGGCCCGGAGTGGGGCGGGCAGCCGCGCTTGCGCGGCAACACGGTCCGGAGCCGCGTGGGTTGCGGCCGGAAACCGAACGGTCTTAGGGGATCAGTCAGTCGGAGGGATTGGTGCCTCTGAACGCACACGGGATCAGACGCACGGCAGACCATCGCCATTCTCGCCGGCAACAGCGAAACGTCAGGCCCGATGATTCCGCGCCGCCGGGACGACACCTCCATCATCCGCTTCCGGCCACCCGCGTCTCGCTGCTCGGAGGGCATGGGCCTCCGGGAAGGCAATGAAGAGGGCTGACGGGTGCTGAAGGCACGGAACGGCGCTGCGTCCCCCGGTTCGACGGCCGGCAGTGCGGTCCATTAGCATCGTGGCGAGGCGGAAATGAAGGTGGTCGCGGCCAGCCTTCACGACACGAGGGGAGTTGGCCAGCGGGCGAAAGACGCTCGCGGCCTGCGGGCTCATGCCGATGATCGGCCGCTCCTGACCGGGCGAAGCAGACCCGAAGCGGGCGCATGGGCCGACCGGCGCCGACGCTGCATCGCGTTCTGAGCGGGAGGCCGAAGGGCGGGCGGCGCAAGCCGCCTCAGTTTGTCCTGGGAGCGGCGGATCGCGATGCCGGATCAGCGCGAGAAGACCGAGACGCCGAGGGCATTGAGATTGACCATGGCGGCGATGCCGATGAACAGGCCGCCCGTGCCGCCGAGCAGATTGAGCACGATCGCAGAGTCGACCGCATTCTTCGTAACGCCGTGGACAAGGGCATAGCCGGCAATGGCGGCGGGAACTGCGAAGATCGCGAGTGCGATCAGGCGCAGGGCCGGGTTCTTCGCGAAGCCGAGAACGCCGATCACCAGCGCGATCGCCCCCAGGGCGGCGGCGATGGCGGCGAAGCCGGTCATGAACAGGCCCGCGCCGGCGGCCCAGGCATATTGTGCGGCCGTGAGGCCGACCATGAAGGGCAGTGCATAGATCGCGAGATTATAGGCGATGATGCAGAGCATGATGGTCAGGGAGATAGCGAGCAGGATCAGCGACATGGAAGCCTCCGCATGAACGGTTGAGGATCACGACAGGCTTCCGGTGAATACGCTCCGCCTGCGACTATGCTGCTGTGCCGGTTCTGCAAGGATGTTCAATCAAAGCCATCATCATCTCCCGTAGTCAAGTATTCGGCCGGTGAAGGGTTGCCGGAAGGCGGCGCTTTACGCGCCGCCCTCGAACTGCATGGTCGGGATGCCGAGCTTGCGGGCCTTGTCCGCGAGGTTTCCCTGAATGCCGCCGCCGCCGAAGACGAGGACGCCGACCGGCAGGACTTCCAGCATCGTGTCGTTACGCTTGTAGGGAGCCTGCTTTGCCGGATACTTCTGGAAGTCGGGCTCGAAGGCGATCTGCGGCACCTTGCGGCTGGCTGCCCAGCGGGCGGCGATGCGTTCCGCGCCCGTCTTCGCGCCGCCGTGGATGAGCACCATGTCGGCGTGCTTCGCACGAACCTGATCGAGTTTCGCCCAGATCAGGGTATGATCGTTGAAGTCGGTTCCGCCCGAGACGGCAACTTTCGGACCGGCGGGCAGCAGCACCTCCTTCTCAGCCCGGCGCTTCGCGGCAAGGTAGTCTCTGGAGTCGATCATCGCGGCGGTCAGATTGCGATGGCTGACCTTCGAGCCGGTGCGGGGCCTCCAGGCGCTGCCGGTGTGGTGCTCGAAGGCTTCGGCGGCGACATCGCGGAAGAGTTCCATGCTGTTGCGCCGTTCGATCATGGTCTGGCCCTCTGCCGTGAGGCGTTCGAGTTCGACCGACTTCACCTCGCTGCCGTCCTGTTCCGTCTGAAACCGGCGCTGCGCCCGCTCGTTGTCGTCCAGCTCGCGCTCCACCCGGCCGGTGGCGCGGTGGAAGAGATTGACGGCTCCCCAGAGCAGCTCTTCGAGATCGGGTTCGAGGCGGGTGTCGCCGAGGGTCGCGACGAGGGCATCGAAGATATCTGCGACGGCTGCGGCGACGGCATTGCCCTCCGGAAGCGGCCTCGGATCTGGTTCGTCCTGATATGGCCGCCAGCCGTAGAGCTGGAGTTCGTTGAGGACATGATCGGTGGGGGATGCGGTGTGGATCGGCTCGTAACCTGCGTTTTCGTCTTCGTTCGTCATCGTGAGCGTCCTTGTCTGGAGACCGCGCCCATCGCGGCCTTCGCAGGCGTCGACGCCCACAGGCGGACCGGACTGGCAGCCCTCGCCTCTCGCGAGGGCCTCGATGGCCAAGCCCGGCTATTTTGTTTCGCGCTGCAAAGGCGGGGCTCGCCCCGCCGGCGGAAAATAGCCGCGCGCCGCGCCATTGCCCGGCCGGGCCGTTTGTGGGCCGATCGCCCTCTCAGAAGGCCGTGGGCGTGGGCTCTCCGACAGCAAAGGTCGCTTGCGATGATGAAGGGAGACGGCAAGTGGAGACGCCTGATCCACACCGCATCCCCTGCCGATCGCCTCAGCCCTCCACGAAACGGCGGACGTCATCGGGATGAACCTGCTCCAACAGGGTCGCCCGGAGGGCGTCGACGCCGCGCCAGCGCAGATCATCGTTGAAGTCCTCAAGCTTCGGCGACAGGGAAATCGCCTCGATCCCGAGGCTCGTTGCTCTGGCGACCAGGCTGTCTCGCGCACCGTCCCCTGCCGGATCGCGATCCCGGAGGACATAGAGCCTGCGCAGGCTCAGTGGGAACAGGATGGCGGCGAGGTGTGCGGCCGAAAGCGCCGCCATCATTGGCATGTGGGGCAGGACCTGACGGGGCGATAGCACGGTCTCGATGCCTTCGCCGGCCGCCAGCACCTCACCGGCGGCGCCGAAGCGGACACCGTGCCCGAGAAGATCGCCCATCGCCCGCCGCGGTGAATCGACGGGCGCCTTGCCCGAACCGTCCGGTGAAAGCCAGGTGCGGTGCGCGCCGGTCTGCTTGCCGTCGAGGTCGGTGACGGACGCGACGATCGCCGGCCAGATCTCGGTGGGCGAATGCGCATCCGGTTTATAGTAGCACCGCCCATGGTAGCGCAGCGCGGCGACGCCGGAGAGGGACGTGATCGCCCGCCCGTTGAGGTAGATTTCCGCAAGCGTGCCGCCGATCGGCTGCGACATCGCGAAAAGCCGGCGCGAGGCTTCCGGCGACCCCGACGGCGCGGGGCTGGAGGTCCTGCCGGTCGGTGCCCCCGTCGTCGCAGGCTCGGGATGCGGGAGCGAGAGGAACCGGCGCGCTTCCTCGGCTACGTCCTTGAAGTCGACGAGGCCGAGCGCCTCGCGGATGACGTCGAGGAGATCGCCATGCTCCCCGGTCGATGCGTCGGTCCATTTGCCTGCCGCGCCCTTGCCGGTTTCCGGCCCGGTCAGGCGCACGAACATCGAGCGTCCGGGGCTGTTGCGCGCATCGCCGACCTGCCAGTACCGTCCGGCGCGCCGGCCGGACGACAGGTATTCGCGGCAAACCGCTTCGGCGTGATGGCCGAGGCGGATCGCCAGCTCGGAGGCGTCGGGACGGGGCATCACGCCGCCTCCCGCTCGCCGATGCGCTCGACCGGCCAGCGATCGAGCACCCTGGCAAGCACGTCCGGGCCGCTGGCGTCGCTCGGCACGAACATGCGCAGCTTCCACGAGATGATCTCGTGGAACAGCCCGTAAGCCGTCAGGCGCTCGCGCATCGTGTCGTCGAAGCCCGACAGTTCGATGCGGTTCGCGCCCATGACGCGCACCCGGCGAAGCTGAAGGCCCTCGGCGAGGTCGAGGATGGTGCGGCCGTCCATCAAGGCGGCGAAGGCGTCGTCGGGCGCGATCGACGCGGCGCCGGTCGTGGTCGCGGTTGCGGCCCAGGCCGGAGAGACCTGCCGGCCGATGATGCGCTCGCCATCGTCCGTCTGGAGCCGATAGACGCGCGTCGAGTCGTTGGGCAGGCGCTTCCAGATCGGCAACAGCAAGCCCGTAACCATGTGAAGCCTCGCATCGGTGAACTCCGGCACCTCGGCGATCTCGGCTTCCCAGGCCGATGCGAAGGCATCCCGGTCGGCTTCGGCCCAGTGCGTCCCGCCCATGAGGCGGATCGGGATGTTGTGCGCCTCGGTCGGGCGGATCAGGCGGACACGGCGGTCGATCTCGCCGTCGTCGAGCATGACGCTGCTCGCTGGTATCTGCACGGCGGCCCGGCCGGAGCGCTCGTTGACGAGCAGCTTCGCGCGCGGATCGGCAAGTTCGGCAAGAGCTGCGTCGAGCGTCACCGGCCGGTTGCGCCTGCGTTCGTTGATCGTGAGCAGGCTGGTTTCCGCGCCGGTGCGGGGGTGGGTGTAGATCGTCTGGCGATCGACGACGACGAAGCTTTCGGCGCGCAGGGTCTCCAGCCCGGCGTCATAGGTGCCGGACGCGATGGCACCTTCGATGCGGGCCGTCAGCAGCCCTTCAAAGGCGGTGAACAGCACGCCTTGAAGCTCGATCGTCAGCGCCAGCAGCCTGTTCAGGAAGGTCGTGATCGGCGGCAGCTCGTCCTTGAGGCCGTTCGAGTCCATCAGCTTCAGCCCGGTGGCCTGCTCGAAGCGGTCGAGCGAGCATCCCTCGACCTTGCCGCGCACCAGCAGGAAATAAAGCTGACGCAGCGCGTCGCGGGCGTAGGGGCTCTCCAGATTGTCCTCGGGCCGGAACAGGCCCTGGCCGCCGGTCTGGCGCTGGCCGCGCGTGATCGCGCCCAGCGTGTCGAGGCGGCGTGCGATCGTGCTCAGGAAGCGCTTCTCCGCCTTCACATTCGTCGAGATCGGCCGGAAGAGCGGCGGTTGTGCCTGATTGGTGCGGTGCGTCCGGCCGAGGCCCTGAATGGCGGTGTCCGCCTTCCAGCCCGCCTCGAGCAGATAGTGGACGCGCAGCCGCGTGTTCTTCGCCGACTTCTCCGCATGGTAGCTGCGGCCGGTGCCGCCGGCGTCGGAGAAGACGAGCACGCGCTTCTGATCGTCCATGAACGCCTGTGTCTCGGCGAGATTGGCGGCGCCTGCGCGCGTCTCGACGACGAGACGGTCGACGGTGACGCTGCCGCCGGGCTTGCGCACGATGCGCCGCGAGCGGCCCGTCACCTCGGCAACCATGTCCGTCCCGAAATGCTGGACGAGCTGGTCGAGCGCGCCGGGAACCGGCGGCAGGCTGGCGAGCTTGGCGATCAGCGCGTCGCGTCGGGCGACGGCCTCGCGGCTTTCGACCGGCAGGCCGTCGCGATAGACCGGGCGCGACGACAGATTGCCCTCCGAGTCCGTGAACGGCTCGTAGAGCTGGACCGGGAAGGAATGGGCGAGATAGTCGAGGACGTATTCGCGCGGCGTGATGTCGACGCGGACGTCGTTCCACTCCTCGGTCGGCAGCTCCGCCAGCCGCCGTTCCATCAGCGCCTCGCCGGTCGAGACGATCTGGATGACGGCCGAATGGCCCGCCTCCAGATCGGCGGCGATCGAGCGCAGCAGGGTCGGCGCTTTCATGCTGCATAACAAATGGCCAAAGAAGCGCTGCTTGGCGCTTTCGAAGGCCGAGCGGGCGGCGGATTTCGCCTGCCTGTTCAGCGTGCCGGAGCCGCCTTCGCCGCCGCCGGTGATGTTGGCGGCCTGCATCGCCGCATCCAGATTGTTATGGATGATGGCGAAGGCGGCGGCATAGGCGTCGTAGATGCGGACCTGCTGGGGCGTCAGCTCATGCTCGACCAGCTCGTATTCGACGCCGGCGAAGGAGAGCGAGCGGGCGGTGTAGAGGCCGAGGGCGCGCAGGTCGCGGGCAAGCACCTCCATCGCCGCCACGCCGCCGGCCTCGATCGCCTCGACGAACTCCGCGCGCGTGGCGAAGGGGAAATCCTCGCCGCCCCACAGGCCGAGCCGCTGCGCATAGGCGAGATTGTGGACGGTGGTCGCGCCGGTGGCGGAGACATAGACGATGCGCGCGTTCGGCAGCGCATGCTGGAGGCGCAGCCCGGCGCGACCCTGCTGCGAGGCGGCAACGTCACCGCGTTCTCCCTTGCCGCCAGCGGCGTTCTGCATCTGGTGCGCCTCGTCGAAAATGATCACTCCATCGGCGTCGGAGCCAAACCATTCGACGATTTGCCGGACGCGCGAAACCCTCTCTCCGCGGTCGTCGGAGCGCAGCGTGGCATAGGTTAGAAATAGGATGCCCTCGTTCAGCGTGATCGGCTTGCCCTGCGGGAACCGCGACAGCGGCGTGACCAGCAGGCGCTCCATGCCGAGCGCGCCCCAATCGCGCTGCGCGTCCTCGATCAGCTTGTCGGACTTCGATATCCAGACCGCCTTGCGCCTTCCTTGCAGCCAGTTGTCGAGGATGATCGCGGCCGACTCGCGTCCCTTGCCGACGCCGGTGCCGTCGCCGATCATGAAGCCCTGGCGGAGGCGGACGGCGCCGCTGGCGTCCTCGGCCGCGGCGCTCAGCTTGTCGAAGGTGTCGTCGACCGTCCATGCGCCGGCGAGGAAGTCGGAATGCGCCTCGCCGGCATAGATCACCGTTTCGAGCTGCGCGTCCGACAGCAGGCCGAGCACGTCCGCCGGCAGCATCGGGCGATAGCTCGGCTTCGGCGGGGCGACGCTCGCCATCGACGTCGACTGGACGAGCTGGGTGGGATGCGCGCAAGCCCCGGAAATCCGGATGGTCTGGAGACCGTATTCCTCATAGATCGCATCCGACAGGCGACCGGCCTGGGCAGGCTTCCAGTCGACCGTCTCATAGGCGAGCGGAACGCCCTCCGGCTCGCGATGCGCCACAGCCGGCGCGGCCTTCGCCGCCCGGTTGATATAGGCGCGCACGGTCCGGGGCGCGGCGGTCGCGGCCATGGGCACGGCGATGGAAGGGTCGACCGGCGGGCGGGCCGGGAGATGCTCGGCCAGCCATCCGAGAAGCGTGGCGACGTCCGGCGCGACGCCGGGCGCGGTCGGGAACGCGGTCGGATCGTCCGCCGGCAGCTTGTCGATGACGGTGAGCCGCGTCGGGATGGTCGTGCCGTGCTTGGCATAGACCGACCCGTCGATCGCGGCGGAGAAGACGACGCGGCCGCGTTCCTGCAGACGGGCATAGGCCGAGGACCAGGCCGGTGCGTCCGGCGCGAAATTCGCCCCGGTGATCGCCACCAGCCGGCCGCCGGGCGCAAGGCGCGCCAGCGCCGAGGCGACATGGCGGAAGGCGGCGTCGGCCATGCGGCCCTCGACATTCGCCATCACCGAAAAAGGCGGGTTCATGAGAACGACGGTCGGAAGGAGAGCCCGGTCGAGGTGATCGTCGATCTGGGCCGCGTCGAAGCGCGTGACGGCAAGGGCCGGAAAGAGGTGGGAGAGAAGATCGGCGCGGGTGTCGGCCAGCTCGTTGAGCAGGAGCGAGCCGCCGGCGATCTCGGCCAGGATGGCGAGAAGCCCGGTTCCGGCCGAGGGCTCCAGCACGCGGTCGGCCGGCGTGATGGCTGCGGCGAACGAGGCTGCCAGGCCGAGCGGGATCGGGGTGGAGAACTGCTGGAAGGTCTGCGCCTCCTCGGAGCGGCGCGTATGCGTCGGCATCAGGCCGGCGATCTTGGAAAGCTGCGGCAGGACCGCGGCGGCGGAGCCGGCCTTGCGGAAAAGCGGCTTTCCGTATTTGCGCAGCATGAGGACGGTCGCGACCTCGCAGGCTTCGTAGGCGGTCTTCCAGTCCCAGGCGCCGGCAGTGTCGGAGCCGCCGAAGGCGGTTTCCATCGCGCCGCGCAGCATGGTGGCGTCGACGCGCTGGCCGCGTTCGAGGTCAGAAAGGAGGATCTGCGCGGCAACGACGATCGCCGAGGGCGTGGCGGACGCAGCGACGGGCGGAAGCGATGCGGCGACCTCGGCGGCCGCGGTTGCGGATATCATGTTCATGATGGGGAACCTCGGGAGAGTGGACGGAAACGAGCCGCGCAGCGCTCTCTCTCGACCGCACCGGCTCAAATCCGTCCCGGCCCCTCTCTTCCTCTCACAGCTTCCGCGAAATCGCCGAGAGCAGCCGTTCGCCGCCGGAGGTTTCCGGCCGTCACCTCGTTGAGACGACGGCTTTGATCTACAATTGAGCGGGCTGGATTTTGCGCCGGTTTGCTTGCGCAAATCCCGAAACAACCGCGATATTGGAAGGATTAAGCTCGTGAGGACATGGCTGCTTCCGCGTGCGCCGAGATTCTACTGGCTCATCATCCTGGCGTTCGCGGCATCGACGATCACGTCCGATTTGCCGGATTTCGGAGAGGGGCATTGGTCGACCTCGACCGCCTTCCGTGCCTGCATCATCGCGATCGCGCTTCTCCTCGCCGCCCTGTCGGAGTTCTGGGACATCGCGCCCGCGATCATCGTCAGCGCGGAGGCCCGCTACCAGAACCGGCAGGCGCAGGCGGTCTACACGATCCCCGTCGTTTTCGACACCGCACCGACCGTCGTGCCGAGGATGTCGCGACTGCGCGTGACGCGGACGGATGACCATCGGCCCGTCAGGCCGTGGACCTTGCGCTTCGACTATGCCGCCGAAGGACAGAAGGGCGAATGGTAGGACGGCCGCCCCCGCCGCGCCGAACGGGCCATCGCGAACACGACGAGAGCGCCCCGCCGTGAGGCGAGGCGCCCGGTCAAGTCAGTCGATCGCCGCGAAGATAGCCGAAGCTTCGGCATGTCCCTTCGAATAGGCTGCGAGGCGATGGTAGGCTTCCGCCAGATGGTCGGAATCGTGGCGCAGCGCGAGGTTCGAGAGGACGAAGAGGGTCGCGATGATGCCGGCGGCCTCGGCCGACACCTCGCCGCGAAACTCGGTGAGCCCGCTTTCGATCCGCATGGGCGATCGCGACGCGGGGGCGAGGAACAGCGGGCGGCCCCCATACTCGTAGAAATTCCAGAAGCCCCCGCGATAGTCATAGGGGCTGAGCCGCTCCATCACATGATAGACGGTGTTTTCCGCGATGATGAGGAGCCGCAGGCCGAACAGGGTCGGCAGGAAGGTTTCGCGGCAATCGTCCGCTACGATCGTTGCGGTCTGGCGGGCAGTGGCTTGAAGGGTCATGGCCTGGTTCTCCGGAGAGAGGAAGGAGACAGGTCCGGGCGGCGCTCTCTCTTCAACCGCCCCGAACCGTCCAGGCCCCGTCCCTTCTCTCCCTCGCTCACAGGCGCCAGAGGCCGCCGGCGATCTCCCGCACCAGCATGTCGCGCGCCTTCGCCATCACCTCGCGGCCGCAGGTCTCGGGGTGATCGAAGAAGCGCGCGGCCGGGCCGTTCTCGGTCCAGTCGGCGTAGTAGCAATAGGACCGATCCTGAAGCCGGAAGGCCGTCATGTCGGCGGCCCAATGCGGCTTCGGCTCGACGACGACGGTGACGCCATCGCGCGTTTCGGGCCAGGGCAGCGAGCGCTGCGAGGGCGGGCAACGAAGGTCCGCCGCCAGTATCTCGTCGACGGTGATCATGACGCGGCTCCCTCGCCCGACCTGGCGATGAAGCCGTCCGGATCGTCGGGATCGGGCGGCAGGTAGGCGTCGTAGGGATTGCCATCGGCCAGATGGCCGAAGGGCGTCATGACGAAATCGCCGTCCTCCGCGCGGCCGACGGCGCAAAGGACGTAACGGCGCTCGCCGGTGACGGCATCCAGGCACTCCATGAGTGCGAGATTGCCGTCGCCGGCGGCGCGGAGAAGCGTGTTGAAGTTGGTGCGGGCGTGATCGGGAATGGCCATGTCAGGCTCCTGAAACGAGAACGCCCGGCGCGATGGCCGGGCGATGGATGGGGATTGCGATCGGGGAGACGCAGGCGTCAGAGGCGGAAGCGCGCGACGAGGCGTTGCGCCTCGGCGTGGTGGCGCAGCATCTTGCGATAGAAGCGCTTGCGCGCGTCCCGCCTGTCGGGATCGCGCAGGGCGGAGCGGGACAGCTTGCGCCGCGCCGCCCCGACGACCGTGCGGCCGCGTTCCCACACGGGAACAGCGAGACGGAGATAGGTGGCGTACATCGCGGCCACCTACACGTTGATGCGCTCGCACAGCGCGTCGATCTCGGGGAGATCGAGCCCGGCGTGCGCGCCGTCGTTGTTGTAGATGTCCAGGAACACCGGATCGAGCGGCCCGTTGACAAGGGCGAGCTGAAGGGTGCGAAGACCGGCGAGCACCGCATCGCGCTCGTGGGCGGTCATGGCGACGATCAGGAACGCCTCGACCGTCTCACCCTTTTCGAGAAGACGGACGCCGGTGGATTCGTCGATTTCATAATCGTCGAACTCCTGCACCTCGCCGGTGGCGATCCATTCGCCATCGTAGCGGACGCTTTCGGCGACGCTTCGCGCCTCTGCGGGCGTGCCGGCCTCGACGACGGTTTCGTAATAGACAAAGGCATCGTGGCCCTTGCGGACAACAAATCTGGGCATGGGAAGCTCCATAGGGAAAGCACCGGGCGCGACGGCCGGTCTGGTTGACGGGATGGTGGGAAGGCTCAGTGCCAGGTCTGCCACGCGCCGCTTTGGGCCGCGGCGTGGCAGCGCAGCATCTCGCGGTAGAACTTGCGGCGCAGAAGGCGTTTGCAGCGGTCCCGGCGGACCCAGGCGGGAAGCATTCGCGCCGCCGCCCGCAGGACCGCCCGGTCGGTGTCGATCACCGTGATGCCGAGATCGGCATAGATCGAGTGCATCATGGCCGGCCTCCCTTGGTGTTGCGCCACAATGCCGGTCCGAGGGCGGTGAGCACCGCGCGGATCTCGGCCGTGCCGGTCCGGTCGTCGGGAGCGGTCGATCTGACGACAGCCAGGCATGCCGAGCTGATCTCGCAGTCGGTCACGGCGTCGGGCGACAGGCCGCCGAAGTCCGGATCGGTTGCGAGGATCGTCGCGATGCGATCGCGAACTCGATCTTCCTCAAGCCATGCCAGGACATGGCGACGTCCGGGAAGATCGGCGGCAGGGTCGGGATCGCGCGCGCCGGCGATGATCGCCTCGCCGCGTGCGACCTCCCAGGAGGCGCGCGAGATCCAGTCCCTCTCCGTGGCGGTATTCGCGCAAACGTCTGCGACCAGCATCTTCAGCAGGCCGAGAACGATCTCGAACTGCGCGATCTTCCGGGCGTCCGTCTCCGCGAACTGCGAGGGAACGGCAATGGATGACCGTGCGAGGGGCGCATCCGGTCCGGGCCAGATGCCGGTGACGTAGGTCTCGCCGGCCGACTCGTAGGCGATCGCATCGCCATCCCGATCGTCGTCCTCGATGGCGAGCCGGCAAGCCAGCTCGGGCGTGTCGGCCTCGTATGTCCGCGTCCGGTAGGCCGGGAGCCGGTAAGCGGTCTCGATGGTGAACATCGGCATGATGTGCTCCTGAAACGAAAACGGCCCGGCGAGCGCCGGGCCTGGAGGTGGAAGGGGGAAGATGCGGGGCGACCGCGGCCGCCCCGCGGATGTGGGACTATTCGGCGGCGACGAGCACCGCCGGATCTTCGCCGGTGCCGGCTTCGGGGGCCTCGTCGTCGCCGGCGAGGAAGTCGGGAAGCGCCACGTCGGGCTCGTCCTCTTCGGCTGCACCCTCGATCGCGGGCTCTTCGCTGGCGAGACGCAGCGGTTCCGGGAGCCAGCCGGTATTCGCCAGCCGCTCCTCCGCCTCGGACGCCATCCACATCTTGTCCTTCTTCTGGTTGTCGAGGAGATTGGCGGTGCTCTCGCCGACGGCCTCGGCGATGGCTTCGAGGATGCGCTGCTTGGTCACGCGACCGAAGTAGTTCGCGACGGTCGGCCGGAATCCGGCCTCCGCCATGTCGAGGCCGGTCACGCGGGCCAGGCGGTCGGCTTCCGCCATGCGCGCCTGGAGCTGCCTTTCGGAGATGCCGGTGGCGCTCATGGGATTGGGCCGCTCGTAGAGCGCGTTGATCCCGAGAGACATGCAATGCGCCAGCAGCGCCATGCGGTTCTCGTCGTCGAGCGCAACGAGCCAGTCCCAGAGCGCATCGTCGTCGGTCGGCACCTTGGCCTTCCATGCGGCGTGGCGCTTGTCCACGGCCTTCGCATAGGGCGTGGTCTTCAGGTCGGTTCCCTGATTGCCGCAAAAGACCTCGTGAACCGAGACCTGGACGGTCGCGCCATGGGTGGATCGCCTGAAGGCGTCGCGGGCGAGCTTGTGCAGCAGCGCCGTCATGGCGACATGGGGATTGCTGCCGACCGCGTTGCGCAGCGCGATGGTACGATGCGCCGACAGCTCGATCACCAGCTTTTCGGGGAGCGGCCGGATGACGTCCACGTCCTCCTCTGGCTCGACCGGCCGGCCGTTGACGGCGATGACGGTGCGCGGTCCCTCGGGCGAGAGATCGTCATCGTCCTCGCCGTCGATACCGGCATCCGGCTCGACGCCTTCGGTGTCGACGGTCTCGACCGGCTCGTCCTCGGGGCGCACCCAGCCGCGATTGACGACAAGCTCGCCGTCCTCGTCGACGGTGACGAAAGCGCCGGCGATGGCGATCTCGACCGGATCATAGACGGTCGGGCGGCGCTCGAAGGCTTCGAGCTGCCTTTCGATCTCGCCTAGGCGCCGGTCGATGTCCTCGGGCAGCTCCTGATCGGCCGGGTACTTGGCCTCAAGCCGCTCCTGCTGGCTGCGCAGCTTCTCGCGTTCGCGCCGCTCCTTCTTGGACAGTTCCGCCGGCGTGCCGACGACGCCGCGCAGGCCGTGGTCATAGCCGTAGGGAAGTTCGAGGTCTGCTTCGACCCACTTCCAGCCTTCGGCGGCCACAGCATCCGCGGCCGCCTTCAGCTTCTCCCCGACCAGCCGGTCGAGAAGCGGCACGTCTTCCAGCCATCCCTCCTCGTCATCGTCGAAGAGATAGCGCGGCAGGAGAGACCCGCTCGCCGCCAGATAGGCGTCGAGGCCGACGAAGCGCGCACGCTTGTCGGATGCGGGAACCTCGGTCTCGGTGAGCATTTCCCGGATCTGCCAGGGCTCCTTGTTGTGGGACTGCCGGACGGCATCCCAAACCTGCTCCTGGCGTTCGTGATCGGGATGGGCGGTGAACGCCTCCAGCGTCCGGAGCGTCATGCCGTTCGCGGCATAGACCTCGTGCAGCTTGGGCGAGACCTTGGCGAGCACCAGGCGCTGCTCGACATAGCGCGTCGTCGTGAAGTAGGCGCTGGCGACCTCCTCGTGGGTCATGCCGCCATCCACCATCCGCTTGAAGGCGCGGAACTGGTCGAGCGGATGCAGCCCGACGCGGAAGGTGTTCTCGGCCAGCGAGTCGTCGACGGCCGAGGTCTTGGCATTGGCCTTCTTGACGAGGCAGGGGACCAGGCCGTCCTCGGGGAAGCGACCCTTTGCCACCAGGCGGGCGATGACGCGGTAGCGGCGACCGCCGGCCGGGGTCTCGAAATCGCCGGTCTCGTTGCCGTCGGCGTCGAGAACGGCGCGGACATTGATGCCGAGGATCAGGTCCTCGCGGCGCTCGACATCGAACTCAAGCTCATCGAGGCCCGCATCGGCGTCGACTTCGCGAACATTGTCGTTCGACAGATGGATGCGGTTGAAGGGAATGTCGCGCGACCGCGAGAACTCGATCATCGCGAGGGCGGGCTTCTTCTTGGCAGCTCGGGCCATGGTGGGGTACTCCGTGACGGGCGCCGAGAGCCTCTCTCTCCGCTATCAACCCGTCACGAAATCCCCATCCCCTCTCTCACTCTCTGGAACGCCGATGCGGGCGCCTGCCTCACCGGGCGGGGAGCGACGGCCGCGGCGCGTCCACCCCGTATTTCCGCCGCAGCGTGTCGATCGCCGCCTCCTGCCGGACGATCCTGCGACGAAGCCGGTCGAGATCGGGACCGGACGCCTTGAGCAGATCGTCGAGGATGCGGCGGTATTCCGCCTCGTCCGCGCCGGTCCAGCGGCTCATCGCACGATGGTAGTGCCGCGCTTTCGGCCGCCGGCGGATCGCCTCGGCTTCGGCCCGGCGGCATACCGCGCGCTCGGCCAGCGCGAGATTGTCCCGGCTTCGGGCGAGGCCGGCTTCCATGCGCACGAGAGCGGCGTGAAGTCGCGCGCGGTCAATCACGCCGCCCGCCTGTCAGGCTCGGCCTCCACCGGGCGCAGCCCGTCATCGGGGGCGAAGGACAATATCCAGTCGGCCGCCTTGCTGGCCTGGCTGGCGGCGCGGACCACGGCGCGGGAATCCTCGCGCAGCACGTCGAGCCAGGAGCCGATATAGTCGGCATGGCGCACGGTCGGGACGATGCCGAGCGACGCGCAGCAGAATGCGGCGCTCATCTCGGCGATCAGTTCCTCGAAGGCATATTTCTTCGTGCCGAAGGAGGAGGAGAAATCGCGGTTCAGCCGGCTGCGATGGCCGCTGGCGTGACCCAGCTCGTGCAGGGCCGTCCGGTGCCAGTTGATCGGCTCGAAATAGGCTTGCGGCGGCGGCACGACCACATAGTCGTCGGCCGGTACATAGAATGCCCTGTCGCCGCCGATGCGGAAGTCGACGCCCGTCGCCCTGATCAGCGCCTCGACCCTCGGCTCGATCAGGCCGGGGGGCGGCGGCGGAACCGCGACGGTGATGTCGTCGGGCAGCCGTTCGCATTGCGCTGCATTGAAGACGGTGAAGCGCTTGAGGAAGGGGATGGCCTGGGCTTCCTCGCCGGTCTCGCGCGCCCGGCGCTTCTCGTCCTCTGGGACGAAGCGGTCGGCATAGACGACGGTGGTGCCCTGCTCGCCCTTGCGGACATTGCCGCCGAGCGCGGCGGCCTGCCTGTAGGTGAGCCAGCCCTGACCGGGAAAACCGTGCTGCACGACGGCGCCCCAGAGGATCAGGATGTTGATGCCGCTGTAGCTGCGGCCGGTGGCGGCGTTCCTCGGCAGGCCGAGCGGCGCTTTCGCCGACGCCGTGCCCCAGGGCTGGACCCAGGGGAAGCGGCCGACCTCGAGCTCGGCGATGATCTTGCCGGTGATCTCGTCATAGAGGTTCGTCCGGTCCGAGCCGGCGCGAGGGGTGCGGTCACGTCTGGACATCGCGGTTCTCCGCGACGGGCGCCGGGAGCCTCTCTCCCAGCCCTCAACCCGTCACGGCAAACCCCGTCCGCACTCTCACTCTCGGGGGGCGTTGCGGGGTCTCCCCGCAGAAGGGGGTGTGTCGGCAACGAAGTGCCGACCAGGGGGAAGGCTTTCCCCCGCAAGACCGTAAAACCGTGGAAGCGTATAAATGCAAAAGCATAGATACGGACCGCCGGAAATCGCGAAGGACCGCCAGCCTCGAAATCGCTCCGGTCCCGCCCTATCTTGCCATCCATGTGCAACGCCTATGAACAGCATGTGAAATGGGTCGAGTATTGCAGGATGATGCAGGCGCTGGAGCTTGGGATTCCGACGCAACAAAGCGACCTTGACCTTCCCGAACATGACGACATCCGCATCAACCAGATGGGTCCGGTGATGCGGGCGACGGCGAACGACCGCGAGGTCGAGCTGGAGCGGATGAATTTCGGATTGCCGTCGAACCGGCCCGAGGGCGGCCCGGTGTTCAACTTCCGCTCGGAAGGGCGCGATTTCTCCAACACCCATCGCTGCCTCGTCCCGGCCTCGGCCTTCTTCGAGTTCACCGGCACGAAATATCCGAAGACCAAGCACCGCTTTACGCTGAACGGAGCGCCCTTCCTTGCCGTCGCCGGCATCTGGCGCGAGGCGCAGGGCAATCACCCGGCCTCCTTCGCCATGCTGACGACCGATCCCGGTCCCGACGTGAAGCCGATCCACGACCGGCAGATCGTGGTGCTGCGGCCGGAAGATTGGGCGGCCTGGCTATGGCTGACGAAACCGGAGGCCGAGTTATTACGGCCGCTGGAGCAAGTCTCCCTCTCGGTCGAGACGGTGCGGAAGGGTGCCGACTAGCCCCATCGCCGCTTCCATCCGCCACTATGACAGCGGCATCCGACGACGAAAGCGGCCGTCAGCTTCTCCAACATGCGATAGTGCGCTCGACCGCTTCCCGGCCGAGGTGACGCCTTTCCTTGAAGAGTCTAGGGTAGATTTGTGGAAGTTTCGGAGCTGTTGGCGGGGGCATGGCGGATATATTTGAGAATGCGGTAACTTCGATTGTGCTCGGTATCGAAGATTTCCGAGAGGGTTCCGACGCGCGCATGTTGAGTGCGGCGCGCAACTACTATGCGGGCGTGCTGTTACTGGGCAAGGAATGCCTCGTCCGTGCCGCCCCTGACGCCGATCCGATGGAGATCATCGGCGCGAAATTCGAACCCGTCCCCGATGGTGACGGCGGCGTTGACCATGAGGTTGTCGGCTATGCGACGGTAGATCTCGCCCAGCTCAAGAGCCGATTCAAGAAATTCGGCTTGTCCTGGCCTGACGTGAACATCGAAAAGCTGCAACGATTCCGAAACAATCTTGAGCATTATCACCTGGCCGAACCCGTTGGAGCGCTGAAGGAGGCGATCGCCGCCTCATTTCCGATGGTTATCGACTTCCTGGAGACGCTGAAAGAAGATCCGCAAGACGTCTTGGCGGACGTCTGGGATACAATCCTTGAAGAGACGAATGCCTTCAATAAGGTCCAGAAGAGCTGCATGGACAGCCTTCTGCGCCTGAATTGGCCCGGTGAGATCGGGCAACTGGATCGTATGTCTTGCACCAATTGTGGCTCGTCTCTTATCGGTCAGACCGACCGCGACAATATCGAGAGCGAAGCGGCCGATGCCAAATGCTTCCAGTGTGGCCATGAGTACGATCAGCGGCAGCTTGCTGAGATGGTCGTGTCGGCGAGCTACGAGATCGACGCCTATTATGCCGCCAAGAACGGTGACTCGTCACCGATCGCGACATGCCCCGAATGCAGCGCCGACGCCTATGTCGAGAATGGAGAAATGAGCATTTGCTTTGCATGTAAGGAAACGATCGGTGGCGAGTGCAGTCGATGCAGTGCCGACATCACGGTCCATGAGTACAATCCAGACTATCCCGGTTTGTGCAGCTACTGCGCTCACACCTGGGAAAAGGTTATGCGAGAGTGACGAAGGATATTGTCATCCGCACCGCCGTCGAGACGGATAATTTGATGGAGATGGTGCGAGCCTCTGCCGCACGGGCTCAACAATGGATGGCGTCGCAATCGGGGGACCCGCTGGACCTGTTGCGCCGGATGAAGTTCGATCCAATTGGCTTCCATCCCCTCGAGGATCGGCCGTTAAATCTGATCGAGCAAATCAATCAGACTTGGACCTTCGCCGTCGCCATCGCGGCTGCCCGCCAATTGTTGAACCTACATCCAGACGTGAGCGGGTTTCGGCTCGCCCCTGGCGCGCACGCATCGCTTGAACTCGACATCATGAGTGAGGAAGCCGGCTATGTCGGCGCCGAGACCTTTGCGGCTGTCAATCCACGCAACAACGGCAAGCTGGCAGCCGATCTTGTTAAGCTCGCATCTCGCATGGAGCGATATAAGTACGTATTCTTCATGTCACCCTTGTTCCCCGGCAACGAACGCCGACCGCAGTTCGAACGCAATGGGATAGAGGTCTGGTCTGTCGATTTCTGACCAGGACGAAAGGGTTGTCCGACAGGGTGGTCGTCGGTGGTTGCAGCAGACTGAGAGAGGCGATGAACCCAAACTTCTTGGGTCACGCACGCGGTGATGCGACTACTGTCCCTTTCTCTCCTGGTCGTCCGTCCACCATGTAGATCTGCCAGCCGAGCATCTCGACGTCGCTGGGTAGTTCCCAAGATGTCAAGACAGTTTGGTATAGGCACTCGGGACTGCCGAAGAAGTCCAAATAGGGCTGGATAGCACCCCAATCCATTCCAAGCGACTTAAGCTCGACCAATAGCAGCGTCGGCCCGAATTGGGTTCCTTCACGGGCTAGCGCCATCGCGAGTTCAAGTAGAACGCGCCCCCTTTCGCCACCCGATAATTGCTCGAACCTCATCACTCGACCATTGGTCAGATGACTTTCCAACACGTAGACAGGTGCGTCAAGATCATCTCTCTGAAGCTCGTCCTCGTCGTCTTCCTGCTGCGTCCGCTGGACAAATTCCACTTTCTTTACGAAATCACCGGATACGCGAGTGCCCAAGCTGCGCAACGCGAACTCATCAATCTGGAGCAAGTCCATGATTCGACGAAGATCGCACACAATGCGGTTGTCACCGCGTCCGCTTAGATAAACCGCGCTTGATCGGGCGTGGTTTCGGCTAACCGTTTTTCCATCAAGGTCTAGAGTGAGGATGCCTTCTGTTTGAACGGAGAGCCGATGTTCGGCGGGGGCGTCGAATATGATATCGTAGTGGACGTTGTTGTTTGCGAGCCAACGCCGGATATTGTCACTCGCCTCAAGTATGCTCACCCACTCGCAAATAGCGGATTTGCCACTGCCATTAGGCCCGATTAGAAATGTGGTCTTGGCGAAATCGATCTGCGTGCCGGGCGTGAAGAGCGGTGAACGCTCAAGCCTTAGAGTTCGCACGAATCCGAAAGCTGCCTGATTTCCGCTATGTTCAAACGATGTGCGGTATTCGTGGAGCGCTTTCCAGCTCTGCAACACATTGACGGGAAAGCGCACGCCGCTTTTCTTGTCGATCAGGTTCTCGTGCGCTCCGCACATCCAAATACCATTGGATGCGTGTTTTAGTTGCGCAGGCTTTAGCCCGCCCTGCCCACGGGGGCCACGAAGAGAGGCGGCGTGAATATGGCTGGCGAAGCCGGTGTCCTCGTACTGGTCAGGTGCGACCGCTGGCCCGAGGGTCAACTTCTGGCAGCCCGGATAGGAACAACGATAGCCTGCCCTGGAAGCGATGACATGGCGCGTCGTTGATGTAAAACCGTGCCGCGTCACGTAGATCGTACTCCGATTTGCGAGGCCCTAAGATACACAACTGAATAGACCAAATTACCTTCATTCACTTAAAATCGCGCGTTTTCACGCGAATTTCTCCGATATGCCCATATCCGTCCGTGAGCGTGCGCCCCCGGAATGGGCGCGGTGGCAACCGAAGCGTTCCGAAAATGAAGAGCCAGACCCGACCATGTGCGCCCCCCAATCAGTACCGGAATCCGAGCAGACTACCGCTCGCGTCGGTATCCGTCAGACGCAGCCGAACGAGCGCTTCATAGTCGAAGCCCGGCGAAAAGTCGCTGACCGGGACCATGTCGGTGTTGAGGGTGCAGATATATTGAAAGTCGTATTTTGCGGCCATCGCTGCCGCTAGTTCGAGCGCGTGGGCTCGCTGACGGGGATCAACGCCGTCGAAGATCGTGCTGTCGTGAATCAGGAAGTCGATCCCGAGACCGCGCTGCCGCGCGAATGAGATCAGCATGAGATCGTAGCAGAAGATTTTCATCTTGCTGATACCCTCGCTCGGGCTACCGGCAATCTCTACGTCGAACTTGTAGCCCGTATCATCGATGTCGATGACTAGGCGACCGGGCGATTTGTAGAGACTCTCGGAGAATTCAGAGAACAGGCTGAGCGCCTGTGACCAGAGTGCGCGCCGTTCTTCATAATCGAGTGCTGTCGCTCGCTTCAACTCCACGGTCTCGACCTTGATCGTGTCCGCCTTCGTGGTCATCTGGCGAAGCTGTGTGATCCTGTTGGTCAGTTCATCGACCTTCAGCCGGGTGGCGGCATGCAGCTCCTGTAGCTGCGTCAGTTCCTCCAGCGCGCCCTGTCCGGCAAGCGCGCTAAGGTAGCCGGCACGGCGATCCGTGAGAGTCGCTATGTTCGTCTCGCGCTCGCTGACAGCAGCCTCAAGCGCGGCAATCTCGCTGGCGATGAACTCGCGGCGGTTGGCGATAATCTGCGCATTGAAAGCCCGCGCATCCTCCAGCGTCTTCTTGACGGCGCCAGGCAGGGCGATGCCCGCCTCACCGTAGAGAGCTTCCAGCCGGTCTTCGGTCGGGACATCTTCGCTGACCAGCGAGTCGCGGTAGCGATCGAGCCGGCGCTTATCCACGATATTGGCGTTGACCAAGCCGTGGATTTCGCCGGTCAGGACGTTCGCCTGGCCCTCGATCTCACGGTACTGGGGAAGCACGCGGAAGCTTGAGAGAGCATCGCGCTCGCGTTCGAGCTGTGTCGACAGGCGAAGGCGTTCGGCTTCGAGTTCACCGAGGGACGCCAGTTCGCCGTCGACCGCTCCGGTCTTGATCGCCTGTTTGAGCGCATCGAGTGCGTTCTTTTGATCCTTGAGCTGCTGCCAGGTCGCAGCTTTCTCCCAGTTCAATCCGAGAAGGAATGCGTTGTGGACCTGGATATCCCAGGTCTTCTGATTATCGAAATACTTGAAGGGGATGTTGTACGCGGCTGTCTGGTTACGCACGAAATAGGAAAGCAGCGACCGCGCCGAGGGCTTGTAGCCCGACTCGGCAGACAACTCGCTGATGCCGAACAGCGCCCAGGCGAGGACCGCTCGCCATTTCTTCGCGTCGAGACCGGGCACGCCTTCCTTGTTAGGGGTCGGGCGGACAGGCCAGTCGTCGGTCGCGCCTTCGATCGCGAAGAAACCGGGCGTGTCGGTGGCTCGCGTTACCGCGACGTCGCGGCCGGACAGGGAAAGCTCCAGCGTGAATGCCCAACCCTGCAAAGCCTCGATGCGAAGTCCCTTTCCGGGTGAGGTATTGCTTGCGAGACAGAAGTCGATGATCTCGATGAGCGTCGATTTGCCAAGTGCGTTCGTCGTGTCCTTGTCGCCGGCCGAGGTGGATCGGTCGGCCAGTATGAGATTGACTCCTGGCTGAAGCAGAGCGGCGTGGAAGCCTTTGTGATTGGCGCGAACAGCTCGGATCATGAGGCGGTCCTGACGATGAGGCCGTCTCGAATGTCGATGGCGCCGATGAGATAGAGGAGATTCGAGGCCAGCACGAACCGCTCGAAAGTTCCGACGTTCGGCTCCGTGCGCAGACGCTCCCAAAGGCCCGAGACGGTCATGGGCATGCTGAGGTGGGCAAGCAGCGTCGCGCCGACACCGATCAGCGCCTCGTTCTGCGGGATATGTTTGGTCGGAAGAATCATTTCTCAAACACGTCGCAGATTTCGAAAAGATAGATCAGCACCGCGATACCAGCAGTCTTGTCCGCCTGCCGACGCAACCCGCGTTGGGCAAAGGCGCACATCAGCTCGAACAGCTCGTCGCCCTTATGGCCCTCCTTCCGACGCGCGTAATATTCCTCAAGGAAGCCGGCTTTCAGGCGTTCGGGAAAGTCCGGATCGAGCTGCGCTTCGGCCTCGACATAGTCGCCAACGGTAGCTCGCGAGGTCAGACCGGCAGCAATGATATGCCGAGATCCGTTCGATAGAGCGTTCTTCTTGATCTTCTCGTCGGGCGCGGTGAGATCGAACGATCCATTGCCTACAGGAGCTTGGCTGGCGACCCACGACACAGCGTTCTGCAATTCGGGAAAGGCAACGTCCGCAAAAGCCGCCTCCATCGCCTGGCGAACCTGCTCTTCGTGGCTTTCCTTCAGTTGCTGCAACGTCGCGGTGGGCCAATCAGCCTCGACCTTGTCGATGATCGTATGGTGGTCGGTGCAGAGATAGATAAGGTTGCGGACGTTATCGCGCTCCGCATCGGTCATGGAGGCGTCGTAGCGCGCGGCGGTCGGCTTTTCACCCCGAATATGTGCCGCCTCGCCGACATAGGTGTCGTCTCCCACCTGGGCGTCGTAGGTGAGATGCTTGCCGCATTTCGGAAAGGCGCAGACGCCGCCGCTTCGAAACGCCAGGATGATTCTCGTCGGATAACTAGCGCCCACGCCGACCGCCCATCTGCGCGCGCGTGCCAGGACGGCGGGTCGTTATCTGTGGAGGAGCGCTGGCATCGCCGAGCTGGTGAATCCGCAATGCGGGCCGCTGCGGCAGCTTGACCGTCAATTCGAGCTCTCCCCCCACAGCTTCCACATAGCTGCGGAGAGTGGAGAGATACATATCGGTCTGTCGCTCGATCTGAGAAACCGAGGGCTGCTTGATGTTGAGCGCGGATGCGATCTCAGCCTGGGCCTTACCCGCAATCTGCCGCAACTCGCGAAGGCCCTCGACTTCCTGCTTCAAATCCTGATAGCGGGCGTCGATCGCTGCCTGCTCTTCGGCAGGGAGCGCGGCAATGATGTCATTCAGGCTCCGACCCATCTCATTTGCCCTTCTTTGCGGATTTCAGGCTTTCCAGATGCTCGGAAAACCGTAGATCCGCCTTTGCGATCAGCGTTTTGTAGAAGCGCTTCTGACTGACGCCCGATTTGTCACCCGCTACAAGAACGATGGCTTTGCGCTCGGGATCGAAAGCGAAGGCCGCACGCCATTCGCCATCGCTGCCTTCGAAGCGCAGCTCCTTCATATTGGCGTGTTTCGATCCTTTGAGCGTGTCGGCGTGAGGCCGGCTAAGCTGCGGTCCGTAATCGGACAGCAGCTTGGTGGCGGCGATCAACGCGACCCGGACATCACGCTCAAAAGTCAGAACCTCAGCCTCGAAGGCGGAGTGGAATTCGACCTCCCATTCCATATAGGTTAGAACCTATATCCGGTCAATGGGAAGGATGCGGGGCGGTTCTGGCGATACCGTCGTGGTGCGACGGCAGCTCTTAGCCCAAGCGTCCAGATCATCGACTGCATAGCGGACCCATTTGCCGAACTTATGATAGGCGGGGCCTCCTCCTCGCGAGCGGTAGCACTCCAACGTATGTGCTTCGAGGGCGAGGTAGCGCGCCGCCGCCTCAGTGTCGACGAAACGAACTGGTCCCGCCTCGTCGACGAACCTGGCGCGCTTGAGGATGTCCGGCGTTGGCCAGCGGCGATCCGGCTTTGCTCTATCGGACATGACCGGCCTCCATCGCTTCGGTGCGCTTCGAGCCAGGCGGAACCGAGCGGTTTTCGCCGCTGCGGTGACGATAGGGTCTGTAATTGCCGAGACGGGTGGGGGACTAGCGCCCCGACCGCAGATAATTCGAACATCCCTGACTCCGCGCGACAGTCCGGGGAGCGGGCGTAAACATGAGTCATGGCGTTCCCACATAGATTGAAAACTGTCAGAAAACTGCGTATATTTCTGACAGGAGATTTATCATGCAGCGACTGACCGAACAGATTCTGGCGCATACCGAGGGTTTGCCCGAGGGCGCTCCGATCGCCGCGAAAAGCCTGCTCCATCTCGGCAACCGCCCCGCATTGGACCAGGCATTGTCGCGACTGGCAGAACGTGGCCGGCTGATACGGGCCGGGCGCGGCGTTTACCTACGTCCGGTTTCGAGCCGGTTCGGCGTTCGCGCGCCCTCCGTCGATAAAGCCGTTGAAGCCCTTGCGACGCAGCGTGGTGAAATCATCGTGTCGAACGGAGCGGCGGCTGCCAATGCGCTCGGGCTCACGACCCAAGTACCGGTCCGGTCGGTCTATCTGACCTCGGGCCGAAGCCGGACCATGACTCTGGGCCAGCAGACTATTGAGCTGCGCCATGCGCCACGCTGGCAGTTGGCGTTGGCCGATCGCCCTGCCGGGCAGGCCGTGCGCGCACTCGCCTGGCTGGGACCGGAGAAGGCGGAAGCGGCCTTGAAGACGCTGAAACACAAGCTGCCGTCTTCTACGTTCGGCGAGCTTGTCGCGGCCGCGCCGCAACTACCGAGCTGGCTCGCCAGATCGGTCGGCAAGGTCGCTCATGGCTGAAGCCTTCGTCACATTGTCAGCGAACGATCGGCGCGAGGCTCTTGCCGTTGCCGCCGATCGATCCGGCCGCCCGGCCCATCTGCTTGAAAAGGACGTGTGGGTCGTCTGGACTCTCGCAACGCTGTTCGGGTCAAATTTCGGCGAACATCTCGTGTTCAAGGGCGGCACATCACTGTCAAAGGCTTATCACGTCATCCGGCGTTTTTCCGAGGACGTGGATCTCACCTACGACATCCGCGCCATCGCCCCCGACCTGGTGGGCGAAAACGGCGAGGGCCTGCCGAAAAACCGGAGTGAGGAGAAGCGATGGTCGAAGGCAGTCCGCCACCGGCTGCCAGAATGGGTCGACGGAACAGTCCGACCTCTCCTTGCCCGCGCGATCGACGCGCAGTCGTTGCCTGCAACGTTCAGGGCCGAAGGCGACAAGCTGTTCATCGACTATGAGGCGACCTCTTCGGGATCGGGCTATGTGGCTCCGAGCGTGATGCTGGAATTCGGCGCCCGCTCGACCGGGGAGCCGGCCAGCCCGCGCGATGTTGTATGCGACGCGGCCGGATTGGTCGACGGCGTCGAATTCCCAACGGCTCGTCCCCGGGTCATGCATGCCGAGCGAACCTTCTGGGAGAAAGCGACGGCAATGCATGTTTATTGCCTCGAGGGCCGGTTGCGGGGCGATCGGTTCGCCCGTCATTGGCACGATGTCGTCCGACTGGATGATGCGGGGGTCGCCAACGCCGCAATATCGGATCGTGAGCTCGCCGACGCGGTTGCCCGCCACAAAACCATGTTCTTCGGGGCGAAGACGGTTGATGGCGAGGTTATCGACTACGAAGCCGCCGTCGGTGGAAAGCTGCAACTCGTGCCGGACGGAGATGCGCGCGCTGCGCTGGCAACGGACTATGCGCACATGGTCGAGGATGGGTTGCTGCTTGACGACGCGGAACCCTTCGAGGCGCTGATCATGCGATGTGCGGACATCGCCGGGCGAGCCAACCGTGCTGCGAAGTGATGATGGGAGATAGGGTGTCGAGCTATTTTACGGATCGTGAATATGGGGCACGCCCTGCAACAATCGATGTCATTGGTGACCGTCTGTGGGCGGGTCTTTTCACCTTGATCGAGACGAGGATTGGCGATGGCTCGTTTGGCTTTCGCTTTCCGGAACAGTGCCCCGACGGGAATGGTCCGTGCGGATGTGACGTCCAAGCCTTCAGCCGGGTGCTGGGCGCCGAGGTGCCGTGGATCGAATGGCCGTTCTCTGTGAACGAAGTGCCCGATACGCCGGTGATCCTCGATCTGCTCGAGTTTTGCGCCAGCGCCGTCGGCGAGCCGATTCAAGGCAGTTATCATTCCTACTTCGGTCACCATCACTTGAGCTGGAACCGGGACGGCGGCCTTGCTCGGTTCGTAGCCGACGTAAACCTCCTGTTTCGCCGGAACGCGATTGCGTATGAACTCACATCGAGCGGACAGGCCCGCCGGCTTCTCCCACAGCCGGTCGCCGATGTTCTCGGTTGGGCGATGTTTCATACCGGTGATGCGGAGACGGACCGCCTGCTCGAAGCCGCTCGCCAACGGTTTCTATCGCCCAAACCTGAAGACAGGCAGGACGCGCTGGAGAAACTGTGGGATGCCTTTGAACGGCTGAAGACACTGGAACCCGGCGCCAACAAGCGCGCTCAGGCCGAAGCGATGCTGGACCGTGTCGCCACGCCGGACTCTGGATTCCGGGAAGCCCTTGGGCGGGAGGCCGCTGAGCTGACCTCCATAGGGAACAGCTTTCGCATTCGTCATTCCGAGACGACCCAAGAAACCCTGACCTCTCTGGATCAGGTGGATTATCTGTTTACGCGGATGTTTGCATTTGTGCGTGTGATCCTGAGAGGGACCGGGCGTGGCGGATGATCTTTATCGGCTTATCTTCGGAATTCTGCACGGGATGAGCCACGCCCAAATGAGTCAGGAGCCGGGGCTGGTCGCTGGGCTGGTCGTGCCGGCACCAGAGGGCTTCTCAAAACGGCAGCGTATCGAACTTGCGCTCGAAAACCTCACGCAGGCGGACTTGGCTCGACTGGCGCTCAAATTCGCTGCTGCTCGCAGCGACATCCCGCTTGATGAGGCGGGCCGCAAGGTGCTTGAGGCTGATGATCCACCGCTGACGCAGATCACACGACGAGACGTCGCGCGGATTCTCGGCAACGACCTCGCCGGCGAGCGTAGCACCGTGGAGGTCGTCGAGAGCTACTTCCCGCTTTCCTCACCATTCGAAGCCCTTTTTGGCAGCAAAGGCCAGAGCCTGCGCGACCGCATCGCCCGGCACATGGATCACAATCCCGGCGATTGGTCGGTCGAACAACTGTTTGGAGAAATCGGGGCCTTCGATTGTTCCAGGGCCAGGTTCGGCGCCTTGCTCGAACAAGCTGTTCACCCCCTTTCCCGATCAGGTGATGAGCAGACGAAGACAGTCGAAGCGTTGAACAGGGTGCTCGCGCGGGATGGATATGAGCTTGCGCAGGATGGCGAGGTATCCGGCCATCCGCTTTTCAGTTTCCGCTCTCTGGTGCGGGGGGTTGGCGGCCGGCCGAAAAACCTGATCTTTGCGTCACGAGGACCGAAGCCGGAAATCGGCTTCGCCGATGCGATCAACAACGACATCGTCATTCTGTCCGGCGAAGAGAGCTGCCTGATCTACGACCGGCCGATCAGCGCGAGCGGCCTTCTGTGGTCGGAACTCGTTTCCTGGTGGGGCGACGTTACGCCCGGTGCTGATGCCGCAAGACTCGGAGCGCGTCTCCAGGAATCCCTGGCCTCGGATGCGGAACGCAAGCTTTTCGCGGCCTACTTCAAGGCTTATCGGTCTACCCTCGGCGAGGCGCTGCCCGCGCTGCTGCCGCAGGTCTACCTTCACTATGATCCTGCCGTCGTAAAAACCCTGCGTCACCGGCTTCCATTGCCGCGTCAACGCATGGACTTCCTGCTTCTGTTACCCAGCCGTCAGCGCGTCGTGATTGAGGTCGACGGTAAGCACCATTTCTCGGAAAACGACCTTCCTTCATTGAAGGTCTATGCCGATATGGTGTCGGCCGACCGCGAGCTGCGCCTTGCGGGATATGAGGTCTATCGGTTCGGTGCAAATGAACTGGTCGGTGACGGCGCCGAAGCGAAGATCAAGGATTTCTTCGACAAACTTTTTCGCCTGCATCGCATTCGCCAATGAACTCACTCGCTGATCGGTTGGCGTATGATCAAATCAGGGCGCATTCTCGATCTGGCGGGCAACCCATTGGGTATGTTCACGAGAGAACGCTCGCTCGGCTTCATTTACGAAGGCAGAAAACTTCTCTTCGCTGTCAATCGTGCCAAGCCGCGTCTGCAAGATGCCGATCTCGTGGGCGGTGAGGCTGTAGGCAGAAGCGAGTTCGTTGAATTTCTTCAGTTGGATCCAACCTATGGCGGAAGACGCTATCACCAGCAAAGGTTCGGTTGGCCAAATCATCCATGGTGGATCATGGCGGATTCGGAGGAGAGCTAAAGCGATTGCGGCACCTTGAACGAGGACGCATATCAATATCCATAGGCGAAAACGCTGCCTATTCCAGGTAACCTTTGCTACATACCATTCGCGTTGGTCCGTAATCCGGTCAGTATTATATCGTTGAACACGCTCTGCGAGAGGCAGAGCACGAACCGCATTCATTTCGTTGGTGATCTGATCGCCGGTTACCGGCCGACGGCTTATCGAGTCGCGGACGTGGCTGTTGGCATCCAGAATCGCCCTCAGAAACTCCGAGAATTTCTCTGCTACTGTTGAGAGTTTCGGGGCATCTTCGAATGGCTCAGCTCGCATCATGTAACGCCAGGTTGATGTCTTGATCGACTCCGCCAGCGCTCGGCACCCGTACCACTCTTTCTCAGGTTTTTGGACTGCCATATATAGTAGGAGACCCGTAGAGGCGGCCAGAACTAACGCATAAGCGATGTATAGATCAGGAGACGCTCCAAACCAAATAGAGATCGTCGCTGCGACAGTGAGCAGAAGGTACTGCAGCCGAATAAGCCTTAGATAGGTGGACTGGGCATCGGCGGCGGAGCCGTCTGCCGAGCGGTACAGGGCGGGAAAACTATCAGGCGTCATATCGACGGATCTCCGGGCTATTTCAGTTCAGCGGCCAATTGATTCCACTGGACGACTTTCACGCCGTGCTTCGCCACCCAAGGCGGATTTTGCCGTGGGGCGCCCCCCTTGGGGTGAACCGCCACCACCTTTTTCCCAAGAGCGAGGCTGGTCTCCACTTCCCAAGTCACCCAACGGCTTTGCGCAGTATTGTCGGAGATGTAGACGACACAAACAGATGAGCGCTCTATCCGCTCGCTGATCTTTTGTTTGATATATTCTGCGCGTTCGCTGTCGTAGGGCTCGCGAACAGAATGATCGTTGAACTCGATATCACTGTTCTCGTTCTTCGCATGCGCGCGCAGAAGATTGACCTCGTCCATATCTTCGGTTGCAAAACTGATAAAGACATTTCGTTTGCCGCCCTGAAGCGCCGCCTTGGCTTTCTCCTCCAGGGACCGAATGTCGCCTAACCTGCTCCAGCTCCCGCTACTCCCGCCGCCCATATCAGACCCCCTCAGCCTTGAATTCATTACATGCTATGCACGCTCCACAAGGTGTTTCACCCCCGAGATGACAGGAATAAGTGCCCTCGATGCCTTTAAGCGTCGCGAGTTCGATGACTTCCTGCTTGTGGAACGACGAGAGCGGTGCAAGGACCTTTATTTCACGCCCCATGCTCCTTGCGATCATTGCCTCCGCCTCCTGCAAGAACGCCGATGTCTGGTCAGGAAACAGGCTGGTTTCCTCATGGAGGAGTCCAATCGATATCGCATCGGCGTCGCGCTGAAATGCGTAGGCTGCTGCTACAAGCAGAAAGAGGAGATTTCGACCAGGAGTAAACGCATCCTCCAGCACTCGCTGGTTCGGGTCCGTCAACCCGGACTTAATGAGGCGGCCATAGCCCGACAGGTCGGCCACCTCCAAATCTGGTAGCTGCAACTTGGCCATCGCTGACCGGCAAGCCGCGTGCTCTCGATCGCGGGATCGCTGCCCATAGTCGATGAAAATCGGATATTGCTGAATCCCTTCCTCTTTTGCGAGGTAGGCGACCAGCGTGGAATCAAGCCCACCGGAAACGAGAGTGACAATGCTCATGCTAACGCGCGCTCCGTATCTTGAGAACCCGCAACCCGCATCACTATCCAGATCGCCCAATCCATAAGGCCGACTGCAAATCCGAGCCTATTTGCATGTGAAATCAGTTTATCTTCTTGCATGTGATAGTGTGAAAGCTTCGAGATGGCTCGGCCGGCCCCTGTGTAGAGTCCAATAATCGTCATGTAGTTCAATACGTGGCGATCCAGGACTGCGAGATCGTAGCTGATACCTGCGTTACGCAGGAACATACTCGCCTGCTTTGGCCCGATTCCAGCTACGTTCGACACAAGCCACGAGCGAGCGGTTGCCGCATCTCCGAAGGCATGCACGAGTGAGCACAGGTCCCCGCTTTCCTGCGAGACCGATTCGCGCGCAGAGGCCAATTGCATCGACTTTGATCGAGGAAAGCGATAATTTCGAAGGCTGCCGTTCACCAGTACAGGTTGACGGAGAACCCCGAGGATTTCATCGGCGAGTTCGGCCCGGGGTGCCGATGTGTTGAGGAGAAGCTGCCGTTTATCCAAAGCATCGGCGGTGGCTACGGCAAGCCCATACGGTACTTGACTGCTGAGCAGGCAGCATGAGAGTTCCCACCAGAGATTTCGCTCGTCAAGCGCACTCTGAGAGCGCTTAGCCCGCTCTTCAATCTCCGGGCATATTGCGGCAACGGCGTGCTCCAGCCTGGCAGCATCGTTTCTCATCTGAACAAATCCGGCATTTGATCCCTAAGTTGTTTTGAATTGGATTGGCCCAACAGGCCGACGGCAAATGCTTCTAAGCGATTTGTTGAAGCGGCAGCCTGCAAGTCGTGGGTTAGCTCCCGATAGTAGTCCAAATTATGGAAGGCAACTTTACCTGCGTAGTCTATATTATCGTCGGAGAGCGCAGAAACAGTGATGGCCGAAGCCGCCATCTGCGCCTGGTATGCGAAAAAATCGAAATGTTGGTAGTGATTTAATCTGTGCTGCTGTCGGTCAACGGCAACCCGGCACCACTCTAACCCATCGAAGCTGTCTGCTCCAGCTGCCGTTAGGATCGCTATACTCCATGGATTTCCCGTACCCAAGAGATGGATCGGCTGATAAAAGGATAAGCGATCAAGCTCGTTCCGGACGCGCCTCATGGTCTGTGCGCGCTGGATCAGCCCTCGGCCCAACTCGCGCTCCGCCAGCGCGATCATCGGTGGCTGGAGCTGGTCGGCGACATCCCGCACGACCTCGGGGAGAATAGTAAGATCGTACCCTTTCGACCTAGTGGCGGGAGCATGAATGATTGGAAGGACGGGGGCTTTGGTGAACTTCCTGTCTCGTTCGACCGCTGCAATGACTTGCCCAACCGCACGCTTTCTGTCCCTCGACGGATCCATCTCGTCGAAGCAATACACCCAATCGTGTGAAATCCCTTCCAGCGCCAATTCGAAATCTTGGGGCTTCCAGCTGTCGTCGTCGCGTCGCGTCGCTTCATAATTGCCTGAATCGACGAGGACAAATCCGCCTTGCGCGCGGATACGCTTCAGCTCCTGCTGGATACCTCGAGGGCGGCGGGGTGGAAACAGGTCGTAGGCGGAGACAAGGACCGTCGATGTACCGAAGAGACGAAGAGCCTTAAGAGCTTCGAGAGGAACGAGTTGTGTCTCGTGTGATGACACGGAGAGGAACAAGCTCGGAAGGGGGACTCTACCCGCAGCGATGGCTGATGGGCGGGTTGGCGCCATCCTCGGCGGGACGACAGTCGAAATCTTGCGCATCAGGTGCTGGATACCAGGATGATCGTCTTCTCCGGTCCAGCCCAGAAGATCAACCGCACTATAGCCGTTAAAGCCGTACGGCGCATTTGTCGGAATGATCTTAGCGGGAATAATCGGAATATTATATTGCTCAGCTAAGCGGAGTTCGTCCTTTACATTACTCTTGTCCTTAGCTGTCGGCGACCAGAGCGGAACGACGCATTTTGTATTCTGGATTTCACGTTCGATCACGGTCGAGAAGTCGCCGACGATTTTATCGTCCCACCAAACATCCCATCGGGTTGAAAGTGTTTTTACTAATCTCTCCGCCTGTCCGACATCTTCTCGTGAATAGACTATGTAGACGTCTGACATACGTAATTACTCCCCCCAGAGTAGTGAATCAGAAGTCTCACAAATTATGCGTCGCCGCAACTGTCTAGGCTACGGCAAGATGCACGAGGCCAGGCAGCTCGGTACAAAGACGAGGCGAAGTCGGGAACAATCGTAACGCCGAGATCGGAGAGTGCAGCGATATCGGACCGCTGCTCCTCGTCCAGTATTACAATATTTTGGTGAGATCGCGTTGCGCAGAGTCGTCGAATTTCCGTTGTGCTCAATCCGTCCGCCACTAGAAGTGAAGGTGCATTTTCGAGGAATGAATCTGGGACCTCATCGAGTTGAGGTGAGAGCACTTCAACACCAAGCTCTTTCAGGCGGAAGCGCGCCTCCTCAAGCGTATACCGCCTTCCGATTGTAGATGTTGAGCCATGCAGAACAATCCGGTTTGGTGCCTGCCCTGTTATGGGCTCGCGGCTACTGAGCAAGTCGGTTTGCACCGGAAGGGTCATTGTCTCACAGTAGGCGGACACCGATCGGGAGGCGAGGTCCGCGGCTTCGGCCGCGGAAGTTCCGGCTTCGCCCCAATGATATGCAAACACGGCACTGAAGACATCCCCTGTTCCGATCTTGAAGACCCGAGATGAATAATATGCGGGAATGGTATTAGGTTCGGCATGACGCTCAAAGACGGTGACCCCCCGCACCCCTCTTTTTACGACTATCACAGTCACCCGATCGCCATGCGACATGGCTTTCGCGGCGGCAGTCGCCAAGTCGGTGCAACCCGCATAGCGGCAGAGCTCTAGCTCATTCATAACCAAAGCAAGCCGTTTCGCTGTCGAGCCATTGGCTCCAAATGGCTCAGGACGGACAGCTGTCTGAGGATCGTAAATCGCGCGGACAGCGTGCACGATGGCAGATCCTTCCAGGAACCCGAATCTCAGGACCACATCTCCCGAAACATGTATCGGAGGCTGCTGAGGAAATGACCCAGGTCGCGGCTCGATGTGTGGTTGAGACAGTGGGTGGAAGTACGCAAATGCGATCGCAATATCGGAATGGGTGCGGGATAGCCGCACACCGAGGTCCGACAGTTCGTCCGCTCCCGGGCTGCTCTCGTCCCGTGCATAGGTGTGAAGAGTGCTCCCTGGCGAAAGAGCACTGACGGCTGCCGCCGCGCGCCCGCCCGAGCCAAACTGTGCGTTCCACTTCGGCGTTTCGCACAATTCGCGATATAGTCCACCTGCGATTTGCATGATGCATACGTCCAGCTAATGGCCGATGATTGTCTGCATGCGGGCTAGTAGCGTCGCGGACAACTCGGCCCGACCTTGGTCGTTGTTGAGGTAGCGCACATATCGGAGATGGCGCAGGTCGAACGGGATATCGTGATCGCTTTGTGCAATGAGGATGACCTCTCGACCTAAGGTGTGTGCAATCCCGGCTTCGTAAAATACATTCGGATTTCGACCTGAGCAGTCACAGATCACGATGCGCGAACGATCAATCAGGGAAACGACATCCTGAATAATTGACGCATTCTCCCAGATGTCGTCCGCCCGTCGGCAACGAAGTCCGACACCTTGAGCAGCGTTTCGGATAGCATCAAAAACAGGATTAAACGCCGCATCGAAGGGCATCATGGCGGATGCAAGATGGGGGTCTAAATTCTCATGCTCGGCCAATGGGAAGACCGTTGGCCGCTGTCGCCGGGGGCGTACCTGGCGAAGTAAAAAGCGGTACAAGTCGACCTCTTTCACGGCCCAATGGTTGCGAGAGAATTCGAAATCTCGGGGCATGTCCAGTTCAGCCCGGCTATCATAAAGCAGCGAGTTTGTTAGGGGAGGAACGTCGGGGTCAAAGCTTACCTCGAGTGAGACTTCGCCCCCTACGATGCGCGCCCGGTTTATCTGCCCGACATACGCGGACTCATCGCCGGTCCCCTCTTCGCAGAAGAGACAAGGCAGAGCCGTAAGTTTGTCCAGAAGTGGCGTATTGTTCAATCTGAATAGTTCGGCGATATGCGCTTCCGTATATTCGAACATCCGGCCGATCGGCACAGTGACTCTTCCCGATGGCCAATCAGCATTAAACATCAAAAGATTGAAAATCGACGTCCCCTCCGCGTTAAATTACAGGCCCCAGCTACGATACTGATCCGTGCCGTAGTGCCGTGCTCCCCCGGCCCTTTCGGTGCGGCTCAAATGTTGGAATTCAGTTGGCCAATGTCTTATAGCATGTTCTATGGCCTTCAGTTTGAATGGTACGTGTACAACACAATGATCCCTAATGATCGGCGGGCACAAACTGTCCTGTACGCGGCTTTCATTGAGGTTGACGGCAATAATCGGCAGATCCAAGCTCAACGCGAGTTCTAGCTCCCACCTTACAAAGCGGAAAAGATTCTTGGTCGAGTTTCCAATCAACACCATAACTGCTGTCGATTGTCGCATTCGCTCCCGCAATTTCGATTTTACGTAATCCTCATTCTGAGCACGCGACGTCATGTTGTCGAGATCATGAGAGTCCACGAACTGGAACGGTATTCTGGGGTTGGCATGCCACCCCCGGACATACCGGTAAGCCCATTGGTCGTTATCGCCATCGAAAACGACGTAAGTCGACATTTTCCGTTCCCCCCAAGACTACTTAACGCTGAACCCGATCTACAAAACTCAGAAGCTTCCTTCGCCGCGTGCGAACCCCAACGCGATTCAGAACTCTCGGTCAAAGGCTCGAATCTCATCCTCGAAGGAAGAGTGAGCGTGCCCCTCCAAGAGACATAGCCTCAAACCTATGTTCGATTAAGAGGGAGAATGCGCGGTGCTTCCGGAGAAGCGGTCGTCGAACGTCGGCAGCTTTCCGCCCAGGCATCAAGGTCGCCGACCGCGTACCGGACGTAGCGTCCGAACTTGTAGAATGCCGGCCCCGTATCGAGAGATCGGTAGCATTCGAGCGTATGGGCATCGAGCGCCAGATATCTTGCCGCTGCGTCTGTATCGACAAAGCGGACGGGGCCAGCATCTTCCACGTAGACCGCGCGCGCGAGGAGGTCTGCGGACGGCCATTTTGCTCGGTTGTTAGGTCGCGACATGACGCACCTCCGTTCGTGCTTCGGCAGGGATCGATGTGAAACGGGGCGCGCTCATCGCGTTGCCTCCCTGTTTTCATCATGTCGGGCGCCGGGCGGGGTGGCGCGATTGGCCCCGTTGCGATGGCGGAATGGCCGATAGTTTCCGACCTTGGTGCGCGACGAATACTTGCCGTCTTCCAGGCCGGGAGGCGGCGACGCGGGCTCGGCAACGTCCGCTGTTTCCAGCGCGGCGCCGACCTCGATCTCGACCTCTGTCGACGGTTCCTCAGCGACCGGGGCTTCGGCGCCGACGACGATGCGCCTGCGCGCGGCGACCGCATCCGCAGCCATGCGCACCGGGTCTTCCTCGTTGTGAACGTAGCGCATGAACATGGTGACGGTCTTATGCGCCGTGAGCGCCATACCGACCTTCAATGGCACGCCCGAGTTCGCGATATCGGTTGCGGCGCGATGGCGGATGCCGTGCGTACCGACATGGGGGACGCCCGCTCGGGCAAGGATGCGCCGCCATCCGTGTTGATAGGTATTGTCCGTCATCGGCTTCGAGGGATCGAAGATCGACGGGCACACATAGGGCGACGTCTCGAAGCGCGGAGCCTTGCTGAGCAGCCGGTGAGCCTCGTCGCTGAGAGGCTTCGTCATTCCTCCCGTCTTGCTGTCAGGCCAGGTCACGCGCCGGCGTTCGAGGTCGATCCAGGCCCATTCGAGCGTAAGCACCTCGGACTTGCGCGCCGCCAGCTCGAACTGGAGCCGGATGGCGAGGGTGATGAAGGGATGCTCCAGGCCCTCCCGGTCCGAGCGGTCGAGATAGGCGAAGAGCTTGCGCATCTCCTCGTCGGTGATGAACCGGGTCGATCCGTTCTCCGCGAATTTCTGGACGTGCCTGCACGGATTGGAGCCGTCTGGCCGATATCCCCACAGTTCGGCGAGGTTGAACATCTTCCGAAGGGCAGCGAGCGTTCGATTGGCGTTCACCGGCCGGTCGGCCATGCCGGTCATCAATTCCGAGATGTGGGCGCGGGTGACTTCATGAGCCTTGTAGCGGCCCAGGCGCGGAAGGATGTGGTTCTTGATGTTCAGTTCGTTCGTCGCGACGGTGGAGGGCTTGTTGTGAAGCTTCGAGTGCTCCTCGATGAACTTGGTGCACAGCTCCTTCATGGTCGGTGCTGCGCGCGCGGCTGTCTTCTCCGCGCACGGGTCGCGTCCATAACGAACCTCCGCGAGCCAGTCCTGTGCCAGGTTGCGGGCCTGATCGACGGTGAGTTCTCCGAATCGACCTAGCGCGGGCTTCCGGCGGACGCCGGAATTGGTCACGTAGGCGAGCATGAAGATCTTGCCGCCGAACGGTGTGACTTTCAGCATGAAGCCCGGTACGATCGTATCGCGGAGTTCGTATTCGCGCTCCTTCGGGCGCGCGGCGTCCACAGCCGTCTTGGTGAGTTTGATTTTGGCCATCAGAGGTCTCCAAACACGTTAGTCGTAGGAGTCGCGCGAGGGTGTCTAGGAGCACGATTCCCGGCTATTGCCGGCAAGTATGGAGAAGTTTGAAGCCTACGATGGTCAAGCTAAATCATTGATCGTAGTAGGTTTTCGCGCTTTTACTTGCAATCGGCGGTGTTTAGAATATCGTCCTTTGGGCCGCTCAAAATGCGGTTCCGAAAGGAGTGCTGGTTCGATCCCGGCTTGGGGTACCATTTCCAAAATCAGCATTGATTTTCAACACACTTAACGGGCGAGCGCCCCCTATCAGCTTGCGCCACACGTTTCGCCAGCGCGGAGCCGTGTTAATCTCCATCTTGATCACCGGGGTGGGGGGCGGCAGGTTGTCAACGCTTGTCCCAGCACTTTGCGAAGCCTCCGCCCGGTCATCGAGCTGTGTTGCGGCAAGGCAACAAGGTCTTCACTGATGAGATCGGGGCGCAGTCCAATCAAACCCGACAATTACAGCCTTCACAAACTGGTTCTCACAGGAAGAAATAAAAAACTTATTTCCAGCAGTACCGCTGCGTAACAGGTCACTCTGTTTATTGTCGACCTGCAACAAAACCGTGACAAACATCGAATAATACGATGGATAGGCCAAAAGGATTCGATCTGTTCGCCGGCTGCGAGGAACGTTGGAGCAGGGACATGACCGAAGACGATCAAGACGTGCCTCTCAACGCCATCCGCGCCTTCGTGACCATCGCACGCGAAAAAAGCGTTACGAGGGCTGCGCAGGCCATGGGCGTCACGCAAAGCTCGGTAAGCCGGCATCTGGCGGTGCTCGAGGATTATCTTGGTGCCAAATTGATGGAGAGGCGCGGGCGCAACAGCGAACTGACGGAATTTGGTCGGCTTTTCGCCAACACGGTCGCAGAGCCGCTCGACACAATCTGGTACACCGCACGGCGCATGCGCCGACACAATCGGGCGGACGTCAACCGGATCGTCGTGCGAACCTCACTCGCGACCTTTGCCTATACCATGCTGATCCCCAATCTTCAGAAATTCTCAAATGAAATGGGAGGGGCCGTTGTCGATGTCATCAGTTCGCTTTCGATGCCGACGTCCTCCGATGTATTCGACGTGCTGATTACCCGAGATCTGTCGATCATCGAGCCCGCCGATCATTGGGAGATCTATAATGAGCAGATCGTGTGCGTCGGAGCATCCGCGCATGTCACAGGCAAAGACTTTTCGATTGTTCGTTCGATGCCCATTCTCAACATCACTTCAAGACCGGATATTCTGCCAACCTGGCTGCGGTCCATGAACCTGACATCGACCGATATCCATTCCGGCGCGCGCTACGATCATCACTATCTCGCTCTCCCGGCGGTGACGACTGGAAAATGCCTTCTCGTCGCTCCTGAAATCGTCGTCAGCGATCTTGTGCGCGACGGGCTTTACAAGGTCATTCCCGGGTCACAAGCTCCCAGCGGCATGCAGTATCGCGCTTACTCCATCGACCGTAGCGGCAACCCTGATCTCTCCAGAACATTTTGCCGTTGGCTCGTTCGCCTGTGCAGACAGGCGACCGCGATCACGTCCGTACAGTAGATTTATCGTTCTTGGCGATGACCAAGAAGCGTTTCAGTCGCATATCAACAAGTCCCGAGACAGACCCCAGCAGGGATCGGAAGTTTCCCGACCGATTGTGAACTGATCTTCAATCGTAAAAGCACCAAGCCCGCGAATATACCACGGCACCTCATAGGCCAGCACCATGCCCGGTTCGATCTCGGTTGGCTCATCGGCGGCGATGAATGGCCATTCCTCGACAAAGAGCGAAGCGCCGACACCGTGCCCGAAATGGCCGCGACGATACATATCGAAGCCCTGTCCGTGCATCGACGACATGACTGCCCTAAACACGTCTCCCAAGGCAACGCCCGGGCGCAACAGCACCGCACCAGCATCGAAAGCTGTGCGCAGCGCATCGTATATCGCCTGCTGGTTGGCGCTGGGCCGGCCGATCACCGCCGTGCGCGCGCAGTCGGAAACATAACCGTCAATGCAGCAGGCCAGGTCAAGCCGGACGATGTCACCCTTCTCTGCCCGCCGCCCCTTTCCAGTTGCACCGGGACCAATGGTGATTGAACTGATCGGAAAGCTCGGTGCGGCATATCCAAGTTCGGCGGCGCGCAGGCTGGAAGCGCTGCGAAACACCGCCAGCAGATCGTCAGCGGTGCATCCTGGACGGATATGCGCAATTGCGGCCCTTGCTCCCGCCTCCGTCGCAATGGCGGCGGCGGTGAGCCGCTCAATTTCTTCTGCCGATTTTATCATCCGCAGACGGCCAACAAGATCCGACGCGTCTTGCCATCGGACATCCGGGCAGGTCTCGGCAAAACAGGCCATATCCGCCGCCGGGAGAAAAGCATATTCCGTACCCAGTTGTGCGGAATGAAGGCCGCGCCGCAAGAGCGTGTCCGCGAGAAGGGCGAATGTTTCCTGCCGGTCAAAAGTTGCGGGTCTGGCGCGCGCCTGTTGCGGCGGGCGGGCGGTTGCGAGGCGTTCGACGAGCGACTGGCCGGGAACATCGGCGATATCGATGAGATCAACCCAGATCGGAAATGTAACGATATCCTCGATGCCCGAGGCGGCATGAAATTCGCGCGCGTGGAAATCGCCGATAATGGCGGTCATCGGTTCTGCAGCGTTCGCGGGCACAATCAGAAAAGCCGCGCCGGCTCGCCGCCAGGCCGTGGCACTACCGGGCCGCGCGCCGGTGGCATAGAGGATTGTTTCAGGCTGTATAAGCACGAGGCCGTCCAACCCTTTGCGTTGCATCAGGGTTTGAGCCCTATGCCGGTTAAGGAGGCGCAGTGTCAAAGTCATACTCCCTACCGAATGAAAATCATTTCAGGTCGGCATCCAGCCGGTCACGAAGCCAGTCGCCGACAAGGCTTACCGACAGCGTCGTCACCACGATGAGCATTGCCGGTGAGAGCATGATCCACGGCGCGCGCGTCATATATTCCCGACCGTAACCGACCATATTGCCGAGACTCGTCATCGGCGGCTGAACGCCAAGACCGAGAAAGGAAAGGCTGCTTTCCATGAGTATGACTTCCGGAAAGGTCAGCGTCATGGAGACGATGAGGGTGGACGAGATGTTCGGCAGGATGTGACGGAGATAGACCCGCAGCGGTCCGGCACCCGTCTGGCGCACGGCGCTGGCATAGCCTTGTACGCTTGCGGATATGGCAAGACCCCGGGAGATGCGCGCATAGCGCTCCCAACCATAGAGCCCCATCAAGCCGATGAACAGCGGCAGCGAATTGCCAAGGAAGGCCAGCACCGAGAGCGACAGGATTAGGAAAGGAATGGCGGCCTGGAAATCCGCCAGCATCAGGATCGCATGTTCTACGCCGCCGCGAAAATAGGCTGCGACAAAGC
>Ga0209699_100278_pt1 | contig 39232 bp, 41 predicted proteins | sample SynthPrep_1_END__FD_187204 | JGI IMG/M metagenome (GOLD analysis project Ga0209699, IMG submission 187204) | Synthetic microbial communities from Ohio, USA - SynthPrep_1_END_DS7_MetaG (SPAdes) (version 2) | ecosystem: Engineered > Bioreactor > Aerobic > Activated sludge | place: USA: Ohio...
TTCATGGGGCGGGAGGGCGCGACCTCGAAGGAGAGACGCCATGACCAGGGCCCCACAGCCGCCCAGGGAGCAACGCAGCTTCGCCGATCGCGGCGCCCAGCTGAAGGATGAGGCCGCCGCTGATCGGCGCGACCGGGCGAACGGCGTGCAGTCCGGTCAGCCGGGCGACGCAGACGTCAACCTGAGCCAGCAGGGGCGCTACGGCAATCTGCAGCAGAATCTGACGACCCACCGCCAGACGCACCCTTGAGGCGCGCGATCAGGCCTCGGCGTTGACCGTGACGGGTGCGGCGGCGGGCTTCGGCGCGGCCGGGGGCGTCGCCGTCGGTGCTGGCGTCGCGGAGGCGCGCGGCGCGGCGACCGGACGCTCTTCCGTCTTGCCGCCGGAGGTCAGGGCTTCGCGGGCCAGGACGGCGGTGTAGGCCACGGCGCCCGAGGCGTTGCGGGCGGTCTCCACCGGGTCGAGGCTGGCCTGAATCAGGCGCGGAGCCTGCTCGGCCGGACCCGACGGGCGCGGGTTGTAGGCGAAGGCCTGGCTGCCGCCCGAGCGGCCGCCGAAGCGGTAGAACAGGTGGTCGCCGACCTGGTTCACGCGCACCAGGCTGTTGCGCCATGACGGCGAGACGGCGGTGGTGTGGAAGTGGGTGGCGTTGCCGACGGCGGCGAAGACCTGGCCCGACAGAGCCTTGGTCGCCACTTCGCGGGCGCGGTTCCAGGCGGCGCGATTGACGCGGCCGCGCATGGCGCCGTTGCAGGTGAAGCTGAACTGGCAGCCCGTGCTGCGATTGGCGCCCTGATAGACGACGCTGCAGACGGTGTTGGGGAAGGCGGGGTGGCGGGCGCGGTTCAGCACCACCTGGGCCACGGCCTTCATGCCGTCGCGGCCTTCGCCGCGCGCTTCATAATAGACGGCCTGGGTCAGGCAATCGAGGTCGCGCGACTGGTCCAGGGCGCCGTCAAGGCGGAAGGGACGGGCGGCGGAGACCTTGGTCGCGGACTCACGGCGCAGGCCGTCCTGGCCCTGAAGCTGCTCCAGCCGGGCGGTCAGCAGTTCGGCCTGGCGGTCGCGCTGGGCCGAGCCGGCGACGGAATAGGGGTCATGGCGATGGGCGATGGTCAGGGCGCTGGCGTCCAGACCGCCGGCCGCCTGGGCCAGGGCTTCCTGAGTATAGCCGCCGGCGCCGGCGTCCTGCAGGCGCTCGGCCTGGGCGCGCATGGTCGAGGCCTGGGCGGCCAGGCCGCCCAGATAGGCCCCTCCGACTGCGAGGCCGACGACGCCGCCGAACGCCGCTGCAGCCGTCGTGGGGCGCAGGCGGAATGAGCGGGCGGCGTGCATCAGCGCACGCGTCTGCGAGGAGAGAAACAAAGGCGTAGTCCTGTACAACAGGGCGAGGATGCCGCCCCCGTAGATCCCGAACCCCGGCGACAAGGACGCGTCGCGCTTAAGCAGGTCGGGCGAACGCCGACTGAACGCCGGCCCTCGAAGGCGGGCCTTTATCCACCCGATCATGGCCTCAATGTGACTGATTCGCTAGAATTGTAATTTCCTCAGCATAGGGAAAATGACATTCAGTCATTATTTGGATTGTTTTTAATCGTGACGAAATTGCGCCTTAGAATTTCTTATGAAGACTGTATTTGTATGCTGATGGAAGATTGGCGATGATGTACGTGGGGTGCGAATAAGCTATTGATCAGGGTGTGACATCTTGTTCGTCAGAGTCGCGCCATAGATGGGAACCTGCCTGCGACTCTCGCGTTGCAAGCTGTGCTATTTCAAGGAGTTGACCCATGACCCGCATAGCTTCCCGTCTGGCCGTCCTGGTGCTGGCCGGCGCCGGAGCCCTGGCCCTGTCGGCCTGCGGCCACAGCATTGAACAGAAGGCCGCCACCGGCGCGGTCGCCGGGGCCGTGGTGGCCGGTCCGGTCGGAGCGGCGGTCGGCGGCGCCGCCGGCGCGGCCGTCGGCCACGCCCAGAAGCCGCACTGATTCATCGACATGGATGCGGCCGCGTCGAGCGGCCGTATTCTGCGTTCTGGCGGCCCCATCGCCGCTAAATCCCATGAAAACGGGCCGTAGAGCTTGATTTCGGCGTGAAATTCGGCTTTGGCCTCGCGCCGGGTCGAGCGCGTCGAGATGCGCCTTCCGGCCCGATCTGCGGCCGTCGCCCTGGCGATCGGCCTTTTTCGTCATATCCATTCCCTATCAAGGACACCCGCCTCTCAGCATGCGCGACCTCAAGAACACCGGCTTCAACGACCGCCTGTCCGCCCAGAAAGACGCCAAACAAGCCCTGCTGGCCCGGTTCAAGCCGAAGCCGACCGTTCAGGATCCCGAGTTCGAGAAACTCGCCGAAAAGCGCGCCGCCGAGAAGGAAGCGATCCGCCAGCAGCACGAACTGGCCAAGGCCGAGGCGCGCCGCGAGAAGGCTGAGAAGGAAGCCGCCCGCCTGGCCGCCGAAATGGCCGCCCAGGAAGAGGTCGACGCCGCCAAGCGCGCCGCCCGCAAGGAGCGCAAGCAACTGACCAAGGAAGAGCAGAAGGCGGCCCGCGACGCGCGCTACGCCGCCCGCAAGGCGCGCCAGCGCTAAGCACGCGCCATGCCCCCTCCTTGACCGGGAGGGGCAACGCTCAAGCGGCCGTCGCGTTACAGGGGCGAAGATTCCTGCGACGCGTCGCCGCCGACCTCTTGGATCGTGCGTTCGGCGACCTAACTGCAAGGCTGATCTTCACACAGCACTGCCAACGGGAGCCGTCATGAACGCCATCGACACCAGTCTCAAGCCCAAGGAACGCGCCGACGTCGCGCGCGAACTGTCCAAGGCCCTGGCCGACAGCTACGCCCTCTATCTGAAGACGCACGGCTATCACTGGAACGTGCGCGGGCCGGAGTTCTTCAGCCTGCACAACCTGCTGGAAGAGCAGTACCGCGAGATCTGGGCCGCCCTGGACGACATCGCCGAGCGCATCCGCGCCCTGGGCGAATTGGCCCCGCAGAGCGCCTCGGCCTTCGCCAATCTGACCTCGATCAAGGACGGCGATCCCGAGAAGGATTCGTCCGAAATGCTCAAGGAGCTGATCAAGGACCATGGCGTGGTCATCTCGACCGCGCGCGCGGCCCTGGACGCCGCCGACGAGGTGGGGGACGAGGCCTCGGTCGACCTGATGACCCAGCGTCTCGCCGCCCACGAAAAGGCCGCCTGGATGCTGCGCTCCAGCCTGGGCGATCGTTAAGCGGGGAGGAGATCGCCGCTTCCGCCTCACGGAACGGTAATCTTCGCGTCTGAAAAGCGCCGGATTGGGCGGTCATGCAGATCGCTGATTTCCGGCGCCGTCAGACGCCGCTATACGGACATCGCATGGACCTCGGCCGCCTTACGCCGCTGAAGACGACCGGACGCCGGGCTGTGGCAGCGGCGCCTGCCGCCATGGCCGTGACCCTGGCGGCGATGGGCGTGGCCATGTCGGCCAGTTCGACCCCGCGCCCCGACATCGACCGCACCGCCGAAGCCGTGGCCCGCGCCACGGGCGGCGACCTGGGGCCGGACGGCCTGGCGGCGGTGACGGCGCGGATGGATGCGGGGCAGCTGGCGATCGCGCGTCGGCACGACCCGGCGCTGGGCCTGCCCGAGCTATACGGCCTGACCCCCGGCTGGGAGAGTCTGACCCTGGGCGGCAAGCCCTCCTTGGATCAGGGCGTGGCCGGCGTCGCGGCGCAGCAGTTGAACGCCGCCATGCCCAACGCCTTGGGCGCGCTTCAGCCCGCGCGGCCCTTCCTGTTCCGTCCGGCGGACGAGGCGTCGCGTCGGCGCGCCCTGCGCTGCCTGACCCAGGCCGTCTATTACGAGGCGGCGCTGGAGCCGACCGAGGGGCAGGAGGGCGTGGCCCAGGTGGTGCTGAACCGGGTGCGCGATCCCAACTATCCCTCCAGCGTCTGCGGCGTCGTCTATCAGGGCGCCGAGCGGACCACGGGCTGCCAGTTCAGCTTCACCTGCGACGGCTCCCTGGCGCGGGGCCCGGTGCGCTGGGCCTGGGACCGGGCCGAGCGGGTCGCGGCGCGCGCCCTGAACGGCCATGTGTCCGAGCGCGTGGGCACGGCGACCCACTACCACGCCGACTACGTCCACCCCTGGTGGTCGCCCAGCCTGGCCAAGATCACCCAGGTCGGGGCGCACATCTTCTATCGCTGGAAGGGCGCGGCCGGTGAGACCGCCGCCTTCGTCACCGCCTATTCCGGCCGCGAGCCGTCGATCGACGAGGCCCGCTTCGCCCAGTCCCGCGTCCTGCTGGCCACGGCCGCCGACAGCGTGGAAGCGGCGCTGGACGGCGCCAGGTCGGGCGAACTGCGCACGGTCGAGATCGACGGCCAGACCCGCGTGGTGGGCGTCGCCAGCCTGGGCGGCCGCCGCCAGGCCGGCAAGGACGAGATCGCCGCCATCAACGAACGGCTCAAGGCTTTCGAGAGCGGCGCCGTCCCCAGCGTGACCGTGACCGCCCCGCCGCCCGCCGGCGTCACCCCCATGGCGGTCGAAGAGGTCGGCAAGCCTCAGGGGTGAGGACGGGCGATCGCCTAAACGCCTAAGGCGTAGTCTCGCCAGCCGTCGCTGAGGGCGGAGAGGGTCGAGGGCAGGCCATGGGCTGCGCCGTCAGACGCCAACCAGTCTTCGAAGCTGCGTCCGTTCGCCATCGCCTGGGCGATGACGGCGAGGATGGCCGGGCGGTTTGAGATGCGGATCAGATAGTCGGCGAAGACACGGGTCTGGATGTAGAAGACGCGCTCGAGCGCGGCCGGGCGAGGACCGGCGCCCGCCGGGGTGAAGCTGACGCCGACGCCGCCTTTGACGGCCAGTTCGGGCGCGACCGCGACGGCGCGCGCCAGACCGGGATGCTCGCGCGCCAACAAGCCGGGCAGGTCCAGCAGTATGGCGCGGCCGTTGATGGGACCGACGGAGGGGACCGCCTCTCCCTTCATCAGGGCGCGGAAGTGGTCGCGGCGCTGGGCGGCGGTCGGCTCGTCTTCCAGAATGACGGCGGCGGCTTCGTCCAGCCAGTCGGGGCCGGGGCCGCCGTAGTGGCGCGGGGCGACAGGGTCCGTTTCAGTGCGCTCGGGCCAGAAGGCGGCGGTGAACCACAGGTGGCCCAGTTCATGCGGGACCATGCCGGCGTCCAGCGCAGCCTGGGCCTTGGCGTCGGGGATCTGGGACAGGGCGCGGGCGACGACTTCCTCGGTCTGGGCCGGGCTCATGTTCTGGGAGGCGGCGAAACGGCGCGCGCCTTGTTCGATGCTGCGGCGCGCCGCCTCGTCGAACGCCCGTGGCGCGGGCCAGGGCAGGATGTGAGAGAAGCCCGCGGCGTTCAGCGCGGCCCGGTCGGGCAGGGGCGGGGTCGAGACGACGACATAGGGGGCGATGTCGCGGTCGAAGCGGGTGCTGAAGCGGGCTTCGCCCGCGCGTGCATAGCTCGCCAGCCGTTCCGCTTCCGCTGGCGAGGCGGCCAGGGCGACGCCGTGATCCGCCGCCGCGCAACTGAGATCGGGCGCAGCACGCAGAGCGCGGGCGCACATCGAATCGGGGACCGGGGAGGGAGCGGTCGAGGTCAGCAGCAGAACGAGGGCGAGCATGGGCGTCTCCGAAGATGGGAAGACAGGCTCGTGGGCGTTCGTATCGCCTTCATGTCGGCTGCGGGCGCTTGCCGAGGGCGTTCCGACACACGAGAGATACAAGGGGGAAGAAGAAAAGGGGGAGCATGGACGCGACGGCCGACATTCTGATCGTTGATGACGACGCCAGCCTGAGGGCGGCGCTGCAGGACTATCTGTCGGGCGCCGGCTATGCCGTGCGGACCGCCGACAGCGGCGGGGCGATGGACGCGCGGCTGGCCGAGGCCGCGCCGGACCTGGTCGTTCTGGATGTGATGATGCCGGGCGAGGACGGGCTGTCGATCTGTCGACGGCTGCAGGGGCGGGCGCCGGTGCTGATGCTGAGCGCCATGGGCGAGACCACCGACCGCATCGTCGGGCTGGAGGTCGGGGCCGCCGACTATCTGCCCAAGCCGTTCGAGCCGCGCGAGCTCCTGGCCCGCGTCCGCGCAGTGTTGCGTCGCCCCGCCCTTCTGGACGAGGCGACCGATCGGCCGCTGATCTTCGAGGGCTGGACGCTGGAGGTCGAGACGCGGCGCCTGACCGATCCGGCGGGAGCGCCGGTCGAGCTGACAGGGGGCGAGTTCGCCCTGCTGCTGACCTTCTTGCGATCGTCGGGGCGCATCCTCAGCCGCGATCAGATTCTGGAGAACACCCACGGGCCGCTGGCCGAGAATTTCGACCGAGCGGTCGATCTGGCGGTCAGCCGCCTGCGGCGCAAGCTGGACCGGCCGGGACAGGCGCCGTTGATCGAGACGGTGCGCGGGGCGGGCTATCGCTTCCGAACGCCGGTGCGGGGATGAGCATCCGCAGCCTGTCCATTCGCACCTTGGCGGCGGGCTTCACCGTCGCGGCTATCCTGCTGAGTCTGACGGTCGCCTTCGTCATCGCCCTGGCCTTTCCCGCTCCGCCGCCCGCACGGGTGACGCTGGCCGAGGCCGAGGCGGCTGTGACGGGAGACGCGGAGACCGGCTGGCGGCGTCGCGTCGTCGCCGCGCCGCCGTTCAAGGCGGCGCACGAGGGGCGGGCCCTGGTGGCCCAGGCCGGGCTGGCGGTGCTGCTGGACGCTGAGGTGCGGGTGCGGCCGTTGAGCCCCGAGCGCGGCCCGGCGGGCGGGCCGTCTGCGCCGTCAGGGCCGCTCTCCGAGGGGATGAAGACCCTGCTGACGAGCATGGCCCTGTCGCCGGGAATGAGCTTTGCGCCCTTCGAGGCGGCGGCGCGTCAGGCGGACGGGCGCTGGGTCGTGGCGACGCCGCCGTCGCCTTGGCTGACGCCGCAGCGCCTGCGCATGGCGCTGGCCTTCCTGATCGCCGCCGCTGTCCTGATGCCGCTGGCCTTGTGGGGCGCCGGACGGTTGACTGCGCCCTTCCAGCGGCTGGCCGAGGCGACGCGGGGGGACTGTCGTGCGGCGGCCTTCGTCGGCGGCCCGCGCGAGGCCCAGGAAGCGGCCCGGGCGCTGGACGCCATGCGCGACCGTCTGGGCGAGGCGCTGAAGGAGCGCACCGCCATCATGGCCGCCGTCGCCCATGACCTGCGCACGCCGCTGACCGGCCTGCGTCTGAGGGTCGAGGGGCTGGCGGCCACGCCGCGCGAGGCCGCGGCGGCCGACATCGCGCGCATGGAGCGGCTGATCGCCCAACTGCTGACCTATGTGCGGGGCGAGGATGCGCCGTGGACCATCGAGCCTGTCGACCTGGCGGATCTGGCGCGCGAAATGGCGACGCGGCAGGTCGCAATGGGGCGGGACGTGAGGCTGGCGGCGGACGGCGAGTATCTGGTCAACGGCGATCGGGACCAACTGGACCGGGCGCTGTCCAATCTGATCGACAACGCGGTGCTGTACGGCGATCGAGCCGAGGTCGCCGTGATGTCCGAGGAGGGCGCGGTTGTCTGCATCATCGACGATTCAGGGCCGGGCCTGCCGTCAGATCAGTTGGAAGCGGTGTTCTCGCCTTTTCACAGGCTGGAGGCGTCGCGCAGCCGCGCCACGGGCGGGGCGGGGCTGGGCCTGGCGATCAGCCGTTCGATCATCGAGCGCAGCGGCGGCGGCGTGGTCCTGGGCGATCGCCCCGAAGGCGGGCTGCGGGCGACGGTGCGCCTGCCGCGGGCGGCGCCCGCCCTGTCGGATCAGGGCGGGGCCTGAGGACTCACCAGGCGCCGATCTTCTCGGCTTCCTTGTGGCTGATGGGGTGTTGGGCGGCCTTGTGGTCTTCCTCGGCGAGGAAGCGGGCGGCTTCGAGGGCGGCCATGCAGCCCATGCCCGCCGCCGTCACGGCCTGGCGATAGACGTCGTCGGTGACGTCGCCGGCGGCCCAGACGCCTTCGATGGCGGTCGCCGCCGTGCCCGGCTTGACCCGCAGATAGCCGCCGGAATTGGTTTCCAGCTGGCCCTTGAACAGTTCGGACGAGGGGGCGTGGCCGATGGCGATGAAGACGCCGTCGGCGGGGATTTCGCTGATCTCGCCGGTCTTGACGTTCTTCAGGCGCACGCCGGTGACGTTGCGGGCCACGCCGTCGACCACGCCGACGACTTCCTCGACGGCCACGTCCCAGATCACCTTGATCTTGGGATGGGCGAACAGGCGGTCCTGCAGGATCTTCTCGGCGCGGAACTCGTCGCGGCGGTGAACCACGGTGACGGTCTCGGCGAAGTTGGTCAGGAACAGGGCTTCCTCGACGGCGGTGTTGCCGCCGCCGACCACCACCACCTGCTTGCCGCGATAGAAGAAGCCGTCGCAGGTGGCGCAGGCCGAGACGCCGAAGCCCTGATACTCAGCCTCGGAGTCCAGACCCAGCCATTTGGCCTGGGCGCCGGTGGAGATGATGACCGTCTCGGCCAGGATCTCGGCGCCCGAGTCCAGCGTCAGGCGGAAGGGGCGCTGGGACAGGTCAGCCTGGGTGACGATGTCGTGGATGACCTCCGTGCCGACGTGCTCGGCCTGGGCCTGCATCTGCTGCATCAGCCAGGGGCCCTGGATGGTCTCGGCGAAGCCGGGATAGTTCTCGACGTCCGTGGTGATGGTCAGCTGGCCGCCGGGCTGCAGGCCGGCGATGATCACCGGGTTCAGCGAGGCGCGAGCGGCGTAGATGGCGGCGGTCCAGCCGGCGGGGCCGGAACCGATGATGGCGACGCGGACGGTGCGGGCTGGGGCTTTGGCTTGGGTCATGGCTCCTATTTAGGCGCTGATTCCCGATTTCGCGACGCCTGTCGTTCCGTCACGCTTCATGGAGGGATATGAAACGGGCATGACCGCCGAAACGCCCGCCGCCGCCCAGACCCGAAACCTGCTGCGTCGTCTGCTGGTCAGCGCCCGGCGCGGCGTGGATCACGCCGAGGCCGCCGCCGCCGTCTATGAGAACGGCGGGCTGAGCGGCCGCTATCTGATGATGACGGTGATCTCGGCCGCCATCGCGGCCCTGGGCCTGATGCTGTCGTCGCCGGCGGTGGTGATCGGGGCCATGCTGGTGTCGCCGATGATGGGGCCGATCGTGGCCATGGGCTTCTCCTTGGCCCTGCTGGACTGGAACGAGTTGAAGCAGTCGCTGACGGCGCTGGGCGTCGGGGTGGGGCTGGCCCTGTTCGTGGCGATCCTGCTGACCCTGCTGTCGCCGCTGAAGGAGCCGACGGCCGAGATCCTGGCCCGCACCCGGCCGAACTTCTTCGATCTGCTGATCGCGGTCTTCTCCGGGATCGCGGGCGCCTATGCGGTGATCCGCCAGCGCGGCGAGACCATCATCGGCGTGGCCATCGCCACCGCCCTGATGCCGCCGGTCGCGACGGTGGGCTTCGGCCTGGGGACCGGCGACCTGTCGATCGCGGGGGGCGCCTTCTTCCTGTTCATGACCAACCTGGTGGCCATCGCCCTGGCGGCGACGGTGACGGCGGGCTTCTACGGCTTCCGGCCGCGTCTGCTGGAGCGGCCCAAGCCCTGGCGCGGGGTGGCGGTCATGGTCGTGTTCGTCCTGCTGGCCGTGCCCTTGGCCCTGTCGCTGCGCAGCATCGCCCTGGAGAGCCGGGCCACGGCCGAGACCCGGGTGGCGGTCGAGGACATCTTCGCCGGCGCCGAGTCGCGCATCACCCTGCTGGACGCGCGCAGCGAGGGGCGCGGCGTGACGGTCTCGGCTCTGGTCAGCACGCGCAAGCTGGTGGCCGACGCCCAGGCGCGGCTGCAGGAGCGGCTGACCGGCGCCCTGCACGTGCCGGTGTCGGCGACCCTGGACCAGATCGTCGTGGCCGATCCGCAGGCGGCGGCGCGCGCCGTGCAGACCAGCCAGTCGGCGGCCCCTGATCCGGCGGCAGCCCTGCGCAACCGCCTGGCCGAGGCCGTGCCCTTCGCCACCGATGCGGTGATGACCGACGCCGAGGGGCGGCGGGCCATCGTCCTGCTGCGGCCCGATGCGGGGCTGGACCTGGACAGCGCCTATGCGCTGGAGGCGGCCCTGCGGACGCGGTTCGACGGGGTGGACGTGTGGGTGACGCCGCCGGTGCAGGAGCCGAAGGCGGTGGACCTGGGCGACGCCGAGGCGCGCGCCCGCATGGTCTGGGCCCTGGCGCGCTGGCGCGCCGCGCCGACCGTGAGCCTGTGCCGACCGGCGCCGGGCGCGCCCGCAGCCGAGGGACGCGAGGCCCAGCCGGACGCCGGACAGGTCTTCCTGGCCGAACTGGCGGCGGCGGGGGTGTCGATCCGTTCCGAGAGCGGGCCGACCTGTCAGCGCGGCGATCAGAACATGGCCCGGCTGTCGCTGGGCTAGCTCGGGTTTTCAACGGGGGGGGACCAGATGAAACAGGTGAACAGGGCGGCGTGGATGCCGGTCGGCATCGGCGCGGGCATCGCGATCGGCGCCGGGATCGGCGCGGCGACCGACAATCTGGCGATGTGGCTGGCGCTGGGCGTGGCCATCGGTTCGGGTCTGGGCGTGGCCCTGATGGGGCTGAGCGGCGTCAAGCGAGCGGACAAGAAGAATGAAGAGGCTGCGCCGCTGACGGACGGCGTTCCCTGCGTGAACAGCCACCACAGCGACGGTTCCGACGGCGGCGGCGACTAGGCGCGGCGCGTCGCCGCCAGCACGGCGCGGGCGGCGCGCTCGGTCTCGTTCAGCGGCTCATAGGCCCAGGGCGCCAGCGACCCGTCGAAGGGTCGGGCGGCGCCGCGCGCCTGAAGATCGGCGTGCAGGCGGGCGAACTTGCCCGGCGCCTTCTTCGCGACCATCGGCAGGATGTGGACGGGCTTGCCGGTCGAGGCGGCCTCGGTCGCCATATTGGCGCTGTCCTCGGTGACGAGGATGTGGTCGGCGCCGTCCAGCATGGCGAACAGGGGGTTGTCGCCCTCGCCGTCCCAGATCCAGCCGGGCAGGGCCGACAGGCGCTCGTTCATCGCCGCCTTGGCCGCTTCGGGCGTGCGGCGCGAATAGGTCAGCAGCAGGGCGCCGTTCGCGGCCGATACGGCCTCGGCGATCCGGTCGGCCAGTTCGGCGGCGTGGGCGGGCGGCAGGTCGAAGGCGGCGGACGCGCCGCCGACCATCACCGCCACGCGCGGATGGGGCAGGGGGGCGATGCGCGCGGCGAAGGCGGGCGCGGCCTCGGCCAGTCTTTCACGGGTGATGCGATGGGGGCTGCCGGTGATCGACAGGACGTTGGGGCCGCTCAACCCGTCGTGGGCGGGGGCGACGATCAGGTCGTAGCGGTCGTTGCGCCAGCGCGGATCCTGGGTCTGGACGACGAAGGTCTTGCCGCCGCTCCAGCCGCGCACGCGCGCCGACAACGGCAGGCTGGCGCGACCCGTGGCGATCCACAGGTCGGGCCATTCGGTCACGCCGCGCGGATCGAACGACCCCGGCGCCAGCATGGCGGGCGTCTTCAGCGCCGACGGCCAGCGGTCGAAAGCGGGGCGCCAGCGGACGGTCTGAACCGTGATCTGCGCCGGGGTCAGGCGGGCGACCGCCTCGGCCAGCCCTAAGGCCTGGTTCTGGATGCCGGTGCGGCCGTCGGACACGACCCAGATGGAAAGAGGGCGCGCGGCCATGCCGCGCGCCCTGCCTTCAGCCTCGATGTCGGCGGAGGTTACTTCCACTCGACCTTGAGGATCTCATAGGCCTTCACGCCGCCGGGCGTGTTGACCTCGACCACGTCGCCGACCTCTTTCGAGATCAGGGCGCGGGCGATCGGCGAGGCGATGGAGATCTTGCCCAGCTTCACGTCGGCTTCGTGTTCGCCGACGATCTGATAGACGCCTTCTTCCTCGGTGTCCTCGTCCACGAAGGTGACGGTGGCGCCGAACTTGACCTGGTCGCCCGACAGCTTGGACACGTCGATGACCTGGGCGCGCGACAGCTTGTCCTCGATCTCGGCGATCGAGCCTTCGATCCAGCCCTGGCGTTCCTTGGCGGCGTGGTACTCGGCGTTTTCAGACAGATCGCCATGTTCGCGGGCTTCCGCGATGGCGGCGATCACGCTGGGTCGTTCCACCGACTTCAATTGCTTGAGTTGATCGTCGAGGGAGCGATATCCCTCGGCCGTCATCGGCACTTTTTCCATTGTGTCGTGAGTTTCTTGCTACGCCCGAAGACAGGTGAGAGACGTTCCGGTACCGCTGCGGCCACGGGGGCGTTGCGTGACCGGGCAAGGAAGTTAGGGCGCCCGACGCTCAAACTCAAGATGGCGAAACGGCGCCATGCCGCGCGACGCAAGCGCGCAGCCGTGTTTCGGCGGTTTTCCTACGGCCCGGAGGGCGGGGATGACGGCCCGCGAGCCTTGCTGAAGGCGCGCCGCAGGGCGCTCCAGGCGATGAAGCCCAGGGCGGCGACGGCCAGAAGCATGAAGACGCCCGATACGACCGCGACGCCCGCGGCGATGAAGGCGATGACGAGACAGACGGCCGCGAACAGGGCGGCGATGACCTGGATGACGGACAGACGCATGAAGATGTTAACGCCGTCGGCCGATCCGGGTTTCCTCGGCGGGACGCCGCGCCGTCAGCGGCGCCGTCCGCTCCAGCGCTGACGCGGGTGCGGCGCGCGGACGCCCGCTCCGCCCGTCCCGGCGCTCTGGACCGGCGCGCGGCGGCTCTTCCACAGCCGCCAGGGCGATCTTGCCCGCGTGGCGGGCGGCCATGCTGCGGCCCCGGCGGGACAGCAGCAGGCCGCCCAGCAGGGTGGAAAGGCGGGGCAGGGGCATCGGCGGCGTCTCCTCGGGAAGCGGAACCTGCCTGAGGAACGGCTGCGGCGCCGCCGGGTTCAGCGCCCCTTGCCTAACGCTTGGGCATCAGGGCCTCGGCGGCCAGGACCGAGCCTTCGACGCCCAGGGTCACGGCGGGTTCGGGCGTGATGCGGAACAGGGGCGAGTGGTGGCCGGGGGCGTCGTCCACCTGTGCGGGCGGGGTGCCGCCGACGCTGAAGTAGACGCCCTTCACCCCGCTTTCGGGGGTGACGAAATAGGCGAAATCCTCGGCGCCCATGCCGCCGCGCGGCTTGTCGATCAGCACGTCGTCGCCCAGACCCGCGGTCAGGGCGGCGCGCACGCGGGCGGCGGTCTCGGCGTCGTTGATGGTCGGCGGGGTGTTCTCAAGGGGCGAGCGCACCACCGTCGGCAGCTTGTCGCCGGGCACGCCCAGGGCCAGGGCCGTGTTGCGGGCGATGCGGTCGATGCCGTCCAGCAGTTGGGCGCGCACCTCGGGGCTGTCGGCGCGGACGGTCAGCTGCAGGTCCACGCGGTCCGAGATGATGTTGTGCTTGATGCCGCCCTTGATGGCGCCGACCGTGACCACGGCGCCCTCCAGCGGATTGGTCTCGCGGCTGCGCAGGGACTGCAGCGCCACCACGATGTGCGAGGCGACCAGGATGGGATCGACCCCCATGTGCGGCGAGGCGCCGTGCGTGCCGACGCCGTGGACGGCGATGTCCACGCTGTCCGAGCTGGAGGAGGTGATGCCCAGCGGCGCCTCGATCTTTCCGGTCGGGGTGTCGGCCGAGACGTGGAAGGCCAGGGCGTAGTCCGGCTTGGGGAAGCGGGAATAGAGGCCGTCCTCGACCATGGCGCGGGCGCCGAAGATGCGCTCCTCGGCCGGCTGGGCGATCAGGACCAGCGTGCCGGACCAGTTGGCTTTGCGCGCCTGCATCTGGCGCGCCGTGCCGACCAGGGCGGTGATGTGAACGTCGTGGCCGCAGGCGTGCATGACGGGCTTCTCCACGCCGTCGCTGTCGACCTGGCGGGCGGTGGAGGCGTTGGCGAGGCCCGACTTCTCCTCGACCGGCAGGCCGTCCATGTCGGCGCGGATCATGACTGTCGGTCCGGGGCCGTTGCGCAGGACGGCGACCACGCCCGTGCCGCCGACGCCGGTGGTCACGTCATAGCCCAGGGCGCGCAGCTCCTGAGCCATGCGGGCGGCGGTCTGGACTTCGAGGCCCGACAGTTCGGGGTTGCGGTGGAAGTGGTCGAACAGACTGGCCAGGTTGGCGTCGTAGTCCGCCTTGACCGCCGCCTTCAGCCCCGCGTCCTGGGCGATGGCGGGCGCGGCACCGGCCGCCAGAACGGCGGCCAGGATAGCGGTGAGCGTGGTCTTCTTCATGATGGCGTCCCCTCCAATGTCACGCACGACCTTAGCCGCTGGTGGGGATGGGGCAACCGGGGAAGGGCGTTCACCTTCCCGCCGTCCTCCTCGGGGCAAGCCCGAGGAGGACGGCGACTATAGGGTGATGGCGGCGCCTAGGCGGGGCACGAAAAAGCCCCCGGCGATCCGCGCGCCGGGGGCCTTTGTTCAGCTCGAAGCCTGATCTCAGTTGTAGGACTGGATCGGGCGGACATCCATTTCGCCGTGGCGGACGGCGGCGATGGCCTGGGCGGCGGCCAGGGAGCCGGACGCCGTGGTGTAGTAGGGGATCTTCATCATCAGCGCGGTGCGGCGGATCGAGAAGCTGTCGGCCAGGGCCTGCTTGCCGTCCGTGGTGTTGAAGACCAGCTGGACCTCGCCGTTCTTCATGGCGTCGACGATGTTCGGACGGCCTTCCAGCACCTTCTTGACCAGACCGACCTCAAGGCCCTGTTCGGTCAGGTAGCTGTGGGTGCCGCCGGTGGCGATGACCGAGAAGCCCTGCGCCAGCAGGGTCTTCACCGCCTCGACGATGAAGGGCTTGTCGGCGTCGCGCACCGAGACGAAGGCCGTGCCCTCGGTCGGCAGGATGGTGCCGCCGCCGGTCTGGGACTTGGCGAAGGCGCGGGCGAAGGCGGGGGCCAGATCGGCCTCGCCCTCACGCTTCCAGTCCAGACCCATGACCTCGCCGGTCGAGCGCATTTCCGGGCCCAGGATGGTGTCGACCCCGGCGAAGCGCGCGAAGGGGAAGACGGCTTCCTTGACCGCGATGTGGTCCAGATCCTTGTCGACCAGGCCGAAGGACGACAGCGGAACCCCGGCCATGACCTTGGCGGCGATGGCGGCGACCGGCTGGCCGATGGTCTTGGCGACGAAGGGCGCGGTGCGGCTGGCGCGCGGGTTCACTTCCAGCACGAAGATGCGCGGGTTGTCGCTGTGCGGCTCCTCGATGGCGAACTGCACGTTCATCAGGCCGCGCACCTTCAGGGCCTTGGCCATGGCCGTGGTCTGGCGCTTCAGCTCGGCCACCGTCTCGGGGCGCAGGGAGAAGGGCGGCATGGAGCAGGCGCTGTCGCCCGAATGGACGCCGGCTTCCTCGATATGCTCCAGCACGCCGGCGACGAAGACGGTCTCGTCGTCGCACAGGGCGTCGACGTCCACCTCGGTGGCGCGGTTCAGATAGTGGTCGATCAGGACGGGATCGTCGCCCGAGACGCGCATGGCCTCGCCGACGTAGCGGTCCAGACCCTCGCGGTCGTGGACGATCATCATGCCGCGGCCGCCCAGGACGTAGGACGGGCGCAGGACGACCGGATAGCCGACCTCCTCGGCCTTGATCGCGGCTTCCTCGGCCGAGCGGGCCAGGGCGTTGGGCGGCTGTTGCAGGCCGATGGCCTGAAGCATCTGCTGGAAGCGCTCGCGGTCCTCGGCCAGGTCGATGCTGTCGACGCTGGTGCCCAGGATCGGCACGCCGTCTTCCTGAAGCGCATGGGCCAGCTTCAGCGGGGTCTGGCCGCCGAACTGGACGACGACGCCCAGCAGTTCGCCCTTGGAGCGTTCGACGTCGATCAGCTCCAGCACGTCCTCGGCCGTCAGCGGCTCGAAATAGAGGCGGTCGGAGGTGTCGTAGTCGGTCGAGACCGTCTCGGGGTTGCAGTTGACCATGATGCTCTCGACGCCGATGTCGTCGAAGGCGAAGGCCGCGTGGCAGCAGCAGTAGTCGAACTCGATGCCCTGGCCGATGCGGTTCGGACCGCCGCCGAGGATGACGGCCTTCTTGCGGTCCGACACCTCCGCCTCGCAGGCCGGAACCTGGCCCAGGGCGCCGGTCTCATAGGTCGAATACATATAGGCGGTGGCCGAGGCGAACTCGGCGGCGCAGGTGTCGATGCGCTTGAACACCGGGCGCACGGCCAGCGCGCGGCGGGCCTTGCGGACCTCGCCCTCGGTCTTGCCGGTCAGGACGCCCAGACGGGCGTCGGAGAAGCCCTTGGCCTTCAGCTTGCGGAAGTCGGTGGCGTCCGTGGGCAGGCCCTGAACGCGGACGTGGCCTTCGGTGCGGATCAGGTCGGCGATCTGGCGCAGGAACCACGGCTCATAGGCGCAGGCGGCCTGAACTTCTTCCACCGTCAGGCCGTGGCGGAAGGCCTGGGCGATGACGCGGATGCGGTCCGGCGTCGGCAGGCCCAGGGCGCGGATGACGGCGGCCTTGATCGCGGCGTCGTCCTCGGCTCCGGCCACGCCGTCGATCTCGATGTCGTCGAAGCCGTTCAGGCCCGTCTCCAGCCCGCGCAGGGCCTTCTGCATGGATTCCTGGAAGGTGCGGCCGATGGCCATGACCTCGCCGACCGACTTCATCGCCGTGGTCAGCGACGGCTCGGAGCCCGGATATTTCTCGAAGGCGAAGCGCGGGATCTTGGTGACGACATAGTCGATGGCCGGCTCGAAGCTGGCCGGGGTGACCATGGTGATGTCGTTCTTCAGCTCGTCCAGCGTATAGCCGACGGCCAGTTTGGCGGCGATCTTGGCGATCGGGAAGCCGGTGGCCTTGGACGCCAGCGCCGAGGAGCGCGACACGCGCGGGTTCATTTCGATGACGACCAGACGGCCGTCCTTGGGGTTGACCGCGAACTGGACGTTCGAGCCGCCCGTCTCCACCCCGATCTCGCGCAGCACGGCGATCGAGGCCGCGCGCATCATCTGATATTCCTTGTCCGTCAGGGTCATGGCCGGGGCGACGGTGATGCTGTCGCCGGTGTGGACGCCCATCGGGTCGATGTTCTCGATCGAGCAGATGATGATGCAGTTGTCCGCATGATCGCGGACGACCTCCATCTCATATTCCTTCCAGCCCAGCACCGACTCTTCGATCAGCACTTCGGTGGTCGGCGACAGGTCCAGGCCGCGCTCCACGATCTCGTGGAATTCCTCGACGTTGTAGGCGATGCCGCCGCCGGTGCCCGCCAACGTGAACGACGGGCGGATGATGGCGGGCAGGCCGACGAAGGCCAAGGCGTCGTCGGCTTCTTCAATGTGGTGGATGGCGCGCGAGCGGGGCGATTCCAGACCCAGCTTGTCCATCGCGTCGCGGAACTTCTGACGGTCCTCGGCCTTGTCGATGACCTCGGCCTTGGCGCCGATCATCTCGACGCCGTGACGGGCCAGGGCGCCCGAGGCGTTCAGGGCCAGCGCCGTGTTCAGCGCCGTCTGGCCGCCCATGGTGGGCAGCAGGGCGTCCGGCTTCTCCTTGGCGATGATCTTCTCGACCATCTCGGGCGTGATCGGCTCGATATAGGTGGCGTCGGCCACCTCCGGGTCGGTCATGATGGTGGCGGGGTTCGAGTTGACCAGGATGACCCGGTAGCCCTCGGCCTTCAGCGCCTTACAGGCCTGAACGCCCGAATAGTCGAACTCGCACGCCTGGCCGATGACGATCGGACCGGCGCCGATGATCAGAATGGACTGGATGTCTGTGCGCTTGGGCATCGGCGTTCGTCTCAGTTCGTCACGACCGCGCACTCCCAGCCGTCGTAGTCGAGCTGGAAGGCCGCGGCCCAGGTTTGCATCATGGCCGACACAGGCGAAAACGACGCCTCGTCGACCGGCATGGTGGTCTCCAGGACGGTCATGTCGCCCTGGCCCCGCGTCAGGAAGCCCGCACGGCGGGCCACCTCGCACAGGTCGCCGTGCGCCTCTTCCTCGCCGTAGAAGTAGAACAGCGTATGGCGCGGGGTGATCCCGCTGTCGCCTTGCTCTGCGAGCGCGGCGCGCACCATGGCGTCCTTTTCTTCGTGGCTGGTCAGGGCGGCGGTCTCCACGCGCGCAGACGGACGGGCGCGAGCGCGCTCGCGGCCGATCCGTTCAGGTTGTCGGTTAAGCGGCCCGTTTAGAGAGGGAGGGGCCGGGGGGCAAGGGCCAGAATGGGGCGGGCGCGATTTCTTGGGGAGCCCGCCCCGCCGACTCCTATTTGTCGTCGATCGCGGCGATCCAGTCGGGCAGTTCGGCGATGCGGCTGAGGCTGACGTAGCGGGTGTTGCCCTCTGGCGCGTCGGCCAGTTCGTGGGCCCAGGTGATGTGGTAGGGGATGTGCGCCGCCCAGGCGCCGGCCTCGATGGCGGGCAGGACGTCGGACTTCATGGAATTGCCGGCCATCACCGCCTCGGCCGCGCCCGAGCCGTGGCGGGCGAAGACGCGGTCATAGGTCGAGCGGTCCTTCTCCGACACGATCTCGACGGCGGCGAACAGCTCGCCCAGGCCCGAGGCCGCCAGCTTGCGCTCCTGGTCCATCAGGTCGCCCTTGGTCACGAGCACCAGGCGGTAGCTCTCGGCCAGTTCGGCCAGGGTCTCGTCGACGCCGGGCAGGGTCTCGACCGGGTGGACCAGCATCTCGCGACCGGCGGCCAGGATCTCGCGCACGATGTGGGGCGGGGCCGAGCCGTCGCACAGCTCCATCGCCGTCTCCAGCATCGACAGGGTGAAGCCCTTCACGCCGTAGCCGTAGAGCCGCAGGTTGCGCCGCTCGACCTGGGCCAGTCGGTCCATCATCACCGGCTCTTCGGCGTGGTCGGCCAGCAGTTCGGCGAACCGCTTCTGGCTCAGGCGGAAGATGGTCTCATTGTGCCAGAGGGTGTCGTCGGCATCGAGGCCGACCGTGGTGACGGGCATGGGCGAACTCCAGAACTTCTGGCCGGGGCATTAGCACGCCTTGGAGCAATCGACTCCGTCATCCTCCGGCGAGCATCGCGAGACCGGGGGATCCAGCGGCGCCGGAGGCGATCTTCACTGCAAGCGCTGAGCGCGGGGTTTTCGCCCTGACGGGCGCCGCTGGGTTCCCCGGTCTGCGCCGCTTCGCGGCTGGCCGGGGAATGACGGAGGAAGCAGAGGCCGCAATCTTCATGGCGACGGCTGCGACATTTCGGTCTATGCGGCGGACATGAGCCAAGTCGACATCCTGCCTGAACCCTCGCACCGCATCGGCTGGGGCCTGGCCGCCCTGGTGGTGGCGGGGAACATGATCGGATCGGGCGTCTACCTGTTGCCCGCCACCCTGGCGCCGACCGGCAGCTCGAGCGTCATCGGCTGGCTCGTCTGCGGCGTCGGGGCCGTGACCCTGGCGCTGGTGTTCGGCGGTCTGGGGCGGATGCAGCCGGAGGCCGACGGCCTGTCGGACTTCGCCCGGCGCGGCCTGGGACGGTTTCTAGGCTATCAGACGGGGCTGGCCTATTGGGCGGCCTGCCTGACCGGCAATGTCGCCGTGGCGGTGGCGGGGACCGGCTATCTGGCCTTCTTCTTTCCGGCGCTGAAGGAGCCGATGTGGGGGGCGATCAGCAATCTGGCGCTGATCTGGCTGACCACGGCGGCCTATGCGGCGGGGTCGAAGACGGCGGCGCGGTTTGGGGCGATCACCCTGGTGCTGGGGCTGATTCCGATCGGTCTGGCCATCATCGCCGGCGTCATCGCCTTCAGCGGAGAGACCTTCGCCGCCTCGTGGAGCCCGGCGGGCGAGCCGCTGATGAAGACGGTTCCGGCGTCGCTGGCCGTCATCTTCTGGGCCTTCCTGGGCGTCGAGAGCGCGGCGGCCCTGTCCAGTCAGGTGAAGAATCCGGCGACCGACGTGGGCCGCGCCTCGCTGGGCGGAGTGCTGCTGGCCTTCGTCGTCTATGTGGCGGCCAGCGTGGCGGTGTTCGGGGTCATTCCGGCCGACGTCCTGGCCCATTCGACCAGCCCTTACGCCGATCTGGTGGCGCGGGTGATGGGGGCCTCGGTGGCCGGGCTGGTGGCGGCCTGCGCCGTCATCAAGGCGACCGGCACCATTGCGGGCTGGACCATGATGGGCGGCGAGACGGCGCGCGCCTCGGCCGAGGCGGGCTGGCTGCCGCGCTGGTTCGGCGGGGCGCAGAAGGGCAAGACGCCCCTGTCCAACCCCCTGATCAACGGCGTCATCATGAGCGCCATGGTGATCGCCAGCGCCCAGCCGACGCTGGGCCAGCAGTTCGGCGTGCTGATCGGCGTGACCTCGGTGCTGACGCTGTGCCTCTACGCCCTGTGCTCGGTGACGCTGTGGAAGCTGACGACCAAGCCGGGCTGGCGCCTGCTGGCCGTCGGCGGGGCGGTGTTCTCGGCCTTTGCGGTCGCGGCGGCGGCGGGCGGCTACATCTGGCCCAGCGTCGGCTTCTTCGCTGTGACCAGCCTGGCCTGGCTGTGGGTTCGCAAGCGACAGGGACGCGCGCAGGGCGCATAGTCGAAAGCCTGTGTTGACACGCCCCCTTCATCTCTTTAGCGACGCCGCCGTTTGTCCGCCCGTATTCACTGCTAGGAGCCCTGCGCCATGACGATTCAAATCCTGTCCGGCGCCACCGGCGTCCTCGTGCTCGCAGATGGAACGGTCCTGTCGGGGATCGGCGTCGGGGCGACCGGCTCGGCCCTGGGCGAAGTGGTCTTCAACACCTCGATGACGGGCTATCAGGAAATCCTGACCGACCCGTCGTACATGAGCCAGATCCTGGCCTTCACCTTCCCGCACATCGGCAACGTCGGCGTGAACCTGGAAGACGTCGAGCAGATCGGCGAGGCGCCCGAGCGCGCGGCGCGCGGCGTCATCCTGCGCGACGTGCCGACCGATCCGGCCAACTGGCGCGCCACGGGCGGACTGGACGCCTGGATGAAGTCGCGCGGCGTCATCGGCCTGGCGGGCGTCGACACCCGCGCCCTGACCCAGCTGATCCGTGAGAAGGGCGCTCCGCACGCCGTCATCGCCCATGACCCCGACGGCCAGTTCGACCTGGAGGCCCTGACGGCCCAGGCGCGCGACTGGAAGGGCCTGGTCGGCCTGGACCTGGCCAAGGACGCCTCGACCACCCAGGCCTTTGAATGGACCGAGGGCGCCTGGGAATGGCCGACCGGCTACGCCCAGCCCGAGGCCGGCGACACGTCGGTGGTGGTCGTCGACTACGGCGTGAAGCGCAACATCCTGCGCGCCCTGGCCTCGACCGGGGTGAAGATCACCGTGGTTCCCGCCTCGACCACGGCGGAAGAGATTCTGGCTCGCAACCCCGACGGCGTGGTCCTGTCGAACGGTCCGGGCGATCCGGCCGCGACCGGCGAATACGCCGTGCCCGAGATCCGCAAGCTGCTGGACAGCGGCAAGCCGCTGATGGGCATCTGCCTAGGCCACCAGATGCTGGCCATCGCCCTGGGCGCCAAGACGCTGAAGATGGAGCAGGGCCACCACGGCGCCAACCACCCGGTCAAGGATCTGACCACGGGCAAGGTCGAGATCGTGTCGATGAACCACGAGTTCTCGGTCGACCGCGACAGCCTGCCCGAGGCCGTGGTTGAAACCCATGTGTCGCTGTTCGACGGCACCAACTGCGGGATTGCGCTGAAGGATAAACCCGTGTTCAGCGTGCAGCATCACCCGGAGGCCTCGTCGGGTCCGACCGACAGCCTCTATCTGTTCAAGCGTTTCGTGGATTCCATGAGGGCGTAAATGGGGCCACCCGCAGCGAAGTCCGCTTATCTCGGCTGGGTTTCTGCTGCGATCGCAGGGGAGAGGGGGGCTTCTCCAGCCATTGCGGCGGCCGAACATGATCTGATCCTGGGCTACGCCACGGGGTATGAGGCCGCTGACGTGGCGGTCTTCGTGCGCTCGCTGCGCGCAGCCTACGCCGGGCCGGTGGTGCTGGTGACGGATCAGGAGCCTGCGCTTCTGGCCTTTCTGGCCGAGCACGACGTGGCGTCGGCCCCGCCCGCCCGCTTGCCCGACGGCGCCTGGCGGCCGCACCCGGTGATGCAGCGGTTCGCCGCCTTCGACAGGCTGATGAGCGAGCGGCCCTGGGCGCGCAGCGTGCTGATGACCGATGTGCGCGACGTGGTCTTCCAGGCGCCGCCCTTCGACCCGCCGCCGCTGAAGTCCGAGTTCTTCGTCGAATACGACGGGGGGCTGAAGGGCCACGCCTTCAATATGAAATATCTGCGCGGCGTCGGCGGCGAGGACGTGGCGCGGGCGCTGGCCGACAAGCCGTGCGTCTGCGTCGGCACGGTGATGGGACCGCGCGAGAGCATGATCCGCTTCTGCCGCACCCTGCTGATGCTGGCGGCCATTCCCCGGTCCGAGATCGGCGGCGCCTTCGGGGCTGATCAGGCGGCCTGCAACATCGCCCTGCATCTGGGGCTGGTCGAGGGGGAGGCGTCGCCCAACTACGGCCGGATCGCCACGATCGGCCTGACCCCGAGCGCGGACCTATCCCTGGCGGACGGGCGGATCGTCAACCCGGACGGGGGGATCAGCGCGATCGTGCACCAGTACGACCGCCACCCGGCCCTGATGGCCGCCATGCACGAACGCTGGGGGCGGGGCTTCGAGGTGCGCGAGCGGCGGCGGGGCAAGAGCCTGTCCGAGCGCGGGCGCAAGCTGAAGGAATCCCTGGCGCGGCGTCTGCCCGAACTGCGCTGAGGCTCAGGGCAGGGGCGCGGCCTCGGCGCGGCGCAGATCGGCCGCCTTGCCGACGGCGACGCAGGCGGCGTGCAGCCAGTAGTCGGCGTCCTCGTTGCGATTCTCCTGCCGACGCTGCCGGCCGCGCTGCCGCCTCAACGCGGCGTTGGCCAGCAGGCGGGCGTGAAGCGCGCGCGGCTTGAGCGGGGGGACAGCGGGAGAGCCGGGGACGGCGACGGCGTCGGGGCCTTGGGGCTCCACCGCCGGGCGGGCGATGGCGATGAACATGCGAAAACCCATCTGGGACGGCGTCGGCCACGGTCTGCGGCGGCGTCGTCGGAACGGCCTCTGCTTCTCAGAGGCGCTGAAAGAATCCACAGAAGCTGTGGATAGTTCCGCTGTTATACGAAAAATATTGTTCGTAATCAGATGGTTGTCGTCGCAATCTGGTCAATATGGTTAATGAAATCCTAACCGCCGGGCGAGCCGATGACCACCCTGGGGGCCTGGTCCGTACGACGGCGGGGGCTGGGGCGCGCCTCTGACGGAGCGACGCGCCGCTCGAACGCGCGGCCGGCCATGGCCTGGGCCTCGCCCGCCTGGAACAGGGCGGTCATGTGGGCCTGGGTGAAGTCCAGGGTGTCAGCCTCGGCGTCGTCGGGAATGGCGGCGACCGACAGGGTCATGTTGTGACGGTGCGCGAACTGGGTGACGGCCGTCAGATCCGAGCGTTGCAGCGCCTTCATCATGGTGTCGAAGCTGCGCGCGGCGATGCTGACCGCCGAGATGCGCGCCACTTCGAAGCGAGGATCCCACTGGCCGTTGACGACGATCCAGATCCGGGCGTCGCCGAGGGGGCGGTTGGACGGGGTGTCGAGCAGCAGGGCCTGCGGCACGACCAGGAAGCTGGACACCGTGCCGCCGTCGACGTGCAGCTCCTGAATGCGGCGGCCCTGATGCTCGACGTCCAGCAGGACGGGCGGGAAGGCGCCGGGGATGCTGGCCGAGGCGATCAGCACATTGACGAACAGCAGGCGCGAGGCCGGGTCGTCGCGCTGGGCGATGGCGCCCATGTCCCAGACGACCTGGGTCTGGGTGTCCAGGCTGGTGGTCGAGACATAGAGGCGGCGGCCCTTGCGGTGTTCCTCGGCGATGGCCGCCAGCAGCTCGGGCGAGATGTTGTTGAGCACCAGATTGGTCAGGGGCTCGGGCTTGAACACGCCGGGCAGCAGCAGGGCGTAGAGCCCGCGCGACTTCAGCAGCTGGTCGGTCTGGCCGCTGGTGTAGGCGTGCTCCAGCGCCGGGTCGAAACGCTGGCCCGCAAAGACGAATGGCGCGATCAGGGCGCCGGTCGACACGCCGGTCACCACCTCGAAGTCGGGCCGGTTTCCGGCCTGGCTCCATCCGACCATGACGCCCGCGCCATAGGCCCCATTGGCCCCGCCGCCGGACAGGGCCAGGATGTCGAAGGCTCCGTCGTGGGCGGCGTTCTGGGCGTTGATCGTCTCGCGCACGAAGCGGGCGCGCTCGTCCTCGGTGCGGAAATCATAGCGCCAGGGCGGACTGGCGGCGGCCAGGTCGGCGGCGTCGAAGACCGGGCGCGGGATCGTCTGGCAGGCGCCGAGCGTCAGGAAGACGGCGGGCAGCAGCAGGATCAGCAGGCGAAGGTGGCGCATGATCGCAAGGACTCCGGCAAGGCTGGCACGACTTAAAGCCCAGTCGGGCGACAGAAGGAAGTCAGGCGGTTGTCCCCGGACTTATCCCCAGGCGGCGTTTTGGCCGGGGGCCGTCGCGGCGGCGAGCGGGCGGGGGCTGGCCTTTGCCCGCCATCGGACGGCATAGGTCAGGCGTGCGATTTGACGAACGGTTCATCGAGGAGCTGAAGGCCCGCCTTCGGCCGTCCGACATCATCGGGCGGACGGTCAAGCTCAAGCGTCAGGGACGCGAGTTCGTCGGCCTCAGCCCCTTCTCGAAGGAGAAGTCGCCGAGCTTTTTCGTCAATGACGACAAGGGCTTCTTCCACGACTTCAGCTCGGGCAAGCACGGCGACGTCATCAGCTTCCTGCAGGAGACGGAGCGGCTCAGCTTCGTCGAGGCGGTCAGCCGTCTGGCGGGCGAGGCGGGGATGCAACTGCCCGCCGAAGACCCTCAGGCCGCCGAGCGCGAACAGAAGCGTCAGGGGCTGGCCGACTGGATGGACCTGGCCCAGAAGTGGTTCGCCGCCAATCTGCGCCGCAGCGTCGGCAAGGCGGCGCGAGACTATCTGGAAAAGCGCGGCCTGCCGGAGGACCAGTGGGAGCGTTTTGGCCTGGGCTATGCGCCCAACGACCGCGAGGGGCTGAAGCAGGCGCTGGTCCAGCGCGGGGCGCGGCCGGGCGATCTGGTCGAGGCCGGGCTGCTGATCGCGCCGGAAGGGGGCGGCCAGCCCTATGACCGTTTCCGCGACCGGCTGATGTTCCCGATCTTGGACGCGCGCGGGCGCATCGTCAGCTTCGGCGGCCGGGCGATGAACCCCGACGATCGGGCCAAGTATCTGAACGGGCCGGAGACCTCCCTGTTTCACAAGGGAGCGACCCTGTACGGCCTGCCGGAGGCGCGGCGGATCATGGGGGCCGAGAGCCGGGGCGAGCAGGGCATCATCGTCGTCGAAGGCTATATGGACGTCATCGCCTGCCAGCGGGCGGGCCTGCCTGCGGTCGCGCCGATGGGCACGGCCCTGACCGAGGAGCAGATGGAGCGTCTGTGGCGCGTCTCGGCCGAGCCGGTGCTGAGCTTCGACGGCGACGCGGCGGGCCTGCGCGCCGCCTATCGCTCGATCGAGCGGGCGCTGCCGCTGTTGAAGCCGGGTAAGTCCTTCCGCTTCGCCCTGCTGGAAGGCGGGCAGGATCCGGACGACATTCTGCGCGATCGCGGGGCGCCCGCCCTGCGTCAGGCGATGGCGACGACGCGGCCCTTCGCCGAGGTGCTGTTCCGCCGCGAGGTCGAGGCCGAACCGCTGGACACGCCCGAGCGCAAGGCGGGGCTGAAGGGGCGTCTGCGTCAGGCGGCCAACGCGGTGCAGGACAAGGATCTGGCCGAGCAATACAGGCGCGACCTGTTCGATCGCTTCGACGCCCTGTTCCCGCGTCAGCAACAGCAGCGGCCGCCGCAGTCGGGCGGACGGCCGGGGCCGGGCGGGCGTTGGCGCGGTCCGCCGCCCCTGCAGGGGCAGACGGTGGAGGGGGCGCAGGCCATGCAGGCCCTGTTCCGATCGGTCGAGCCGATCGCCGCCGCCCTGGCCCACGGCGCCATCGACGACCCGGAGCGGCTGGACGATCACATGGAGGCGGTGGCGCGTTACGGCTTCGGCGATCCGGCCCTGGACGGGCTGGCCCAGGAGCTGGTTCGACTGCGTTTCTCGGGCCGGACCCTTGACTCCGCCGCCCTGCGCCGCCATCTGGCCCAATCGGGTCATGATGCCTTGATGCACGAGGTCGAGAAGGCGGCGGCGAAGTCCGGCGCGCCATTCCTGGCTGCAGACAAGCCCCTCGGCGAGGCGAGGATCCGGTGGTCGCAAGCGTTCGACGCTCTGACCCGCGCAGCGGCGTTGGACGAGGCGCTGGCTTCAGCGAAGTCGGAGGCTCATCGGGCCTTCGATAACTCAGCTTTCGCCCTGGTGAAGGCTGAGCGCGATGCTTTGCGGCGAGCCATCAAGACCGGAACGATTTGGGAAGACGCGGCTTCTTCGTAACCAACGAAGTCGTCGGGCGTTGTATTTTCGCCGCAGGGGCCTGATCACCCTCCGTGGCCGTGGAGACAGACTGAATGAGCGCGCAGACCGAGACGCAGGACGCCGAAACCAACGCCGACGGGCCCCTGCTCGATCTCACCGACGCCGGGGTGAAGAAATTCATCCGCCAGGCGAAGACGCGCGGCTATGTGACGATGGAGGAGCTGAACAAGGTTCTGCCGTCCGAAGAAGTCACGCCGGACCAGATCGAAGACATCCTGGCCATGCTGTCGGAGATGGGCGTCAACGTCGTCGAAGCCGAAGAGGACGCCGCCGAGGCGACCGGCACCGACGTGGCCGCCGCCGCCGAGACCTCGGTCGCCGAAGCCCCGGCCAAGGCCGCTTATGACCGCACCGACGACCCGGTGCGGATGTATCTGCGCGAAATGGGCACGGTCGAGCTGCTGAGCCGCGAGGGCGAAATCGCCATCGCCAAGCGCATCGAGGCCGGCCGCGACGCCATGATCTCGGGCCTGTGCGAAAGCGCCCTGACCTTCGAGGCCATCATGGTCTGGCGCGAGGAGCTGGCCAACAACCGCATCCTGCTGCGCGAAGTGATCGACCTGGACGCCACCTACGGCATCCTGAATCCCTCGTCCCTGCCGCACAACCAGCCCGCCCCGGCCCAGCCGACCGGCGAGCCGGACGGCGACGGCGAAGAGGACGACGACGAGGACTTCGACGACGGCGGCGCCATGTCGATCTCGGCCCTGGAGGCCGAACTGCGCGACGGCGTCATGGAGGTGCTGGACGCCATCGCCGTCGACTTCGGCGAGTTCCGCAAGCTGCAGGACAAGCTGGTCGAGGCGCGCCTGAAGGGCGAAGTCCTGACCGCCAAGGACCAGAAGACCTATGAGGCCCTGACGGCGTCCATCTCGGACCGCCTGAAGACGATGAAGCTGAACAACGCCCGCATCGAGGCGCTGGTCGAACAGCTGTACGCCATCAACAAGCGCCTGATCGGCCAGGAAGGCCGTCTGCTGCGTCTGGCCGACGGCTACGGCATTTCGCGTCCCGAGTTCCTCAAGGCCTATTTCGGTTCGGAAATGGATCCGACCTGGGCTGAGCGCATCAAGGAGATGGGCGTCCGCTGGACCAAGTTCAGCGAGAATGAAGCCGCCCAGATCGACACGATCCGCACCCAGATCGCCGCTGTCGCCACCGAGGCGGGCGTGCCGATCGACGACTATCGCCGCATCGTCCAGATGGTGCAGAAGGGCGAGCGCGAGGCCCGTCAGGCCAAGAAGGAGATGGTCGAGGCCAACCTGCGCCTCGTGATCTCCATCGCCAAGAAATACACCAACCGCGGCCTGCAGTTCCTGGACCTGATCCAGGAAGGCAACATCGGCCTGATGAAGGCGGTCGACAAGTTCGAGTACCGTCGCGGCTACAAGTTCTCGACCTACGCCACCTGGTGGATCCGTCAGGCGATCACCCGCTCGATCGCCGACCAGGCGCGCACCATCCGCATTCCGGTGCACATGATCGAGACGATCAACAAGATCGTCCGCACCCAGCGCCAGATGCTGCACGAGATCGGCCGCGAGGCGACCCCGGAAGAGCTGGCCGAACGCCTGGCCATGCCGCTGGAGAAGGTCCGTAAGGTGCTGAAGATCGCCAAGGAGCCGATCTCGCTGGAAACCCCGATCGGCGACGAGGAAGACAGCCACCTGGGCGACTTCATCGAGGACAAGAACGCCGTCCTGCCGATCGACGCCGCCATCCAGTCGAACCTGCGCGAGACGACGACCCGCGTGCTGGCCTCGCTGACCCCGCGCGAGGAGCGTGTCCTGCGGATGCGCTTCGGCATCGGCATGAACACCGACCACACTCTGGAAGAGGTCGGCCAGCAGTTCTCGGTCACGCGCGAACGCATCCGTCAGATCGAGGCCAAGGCCCTGCGCAAGCTGAAGCACCCCTCGCGGTCGCGGAAGCTGCGGAGCTTCCTGGACAGCTGATCCGGGAAAATGATTGGAAAAGGGCGGCTCCGACGGGGCCGCCCTTTTTTATTGACGCGGTCTCCCTCCCGCATCGAGGGGGAGGGTCTTGGGCGAGGTTTTACTGCTTCTCGTCGAAGACGGTTTCGAAGCCGCCCCACATCATGCGCTTGCCGTCGAAGGGCATGTCCATGTTCGCCATGGCGGGGTCGTCCTGCATCTTGGCCCAGGCGTCGTCGGCGGTCTTCTTGTCGGGCCAGATCAGCCAGGAGAAGACGACGACCTCGCCGTCCTCCAGCTTCACCGACATGGGAAAGCTGGTGACCTTGCCGTCGGGCACGTCCACGCCCCAGTTCTCGACATGGGCCAGGGCGCCGTAGCCCTTGAACAGCGGCCAGGCGACGCGGGCGGACTCGATGTAGCGGTCCTTGTTCTCGGTCTTCACGGGGGTCAGGAAGCCGGTGATGTAGCTCATCTTGGTTCTCCTTCGGAGGTTGGCCCCAATCGCTCGCCGCGCGGCGGCTCGCTGTTTGAGGGCAGGCGGATCGTCGGGGCGGGCGGGGTCGTCGTCTTGGTCGAAAGCGACAGATCGAACGGCTTAGCTTCTTGGCCTACCCGATCCTGTCAGCAGCGGCCTCGATGGCGGCGATGTCGATCTTGTGCATCGTCATCATCGCCTCGAAGGCGGCCTTGGCGCGGGCCGGGTCGGGGTCGTCGTAGAAGGCCATCAGGCGGCGCGGGGTGATCTGCCAGTTCACGCCCCAGCGGTCCTTGCACCAGCCGCAGGCGCTTTCGGCCCCGCCGTTTCCGACGATGGCGTCCCACAGGCGGTCGGTCTCGGCCTGGTCGTCGGTCATGATCATGAACGACACGGCCTCGGTGTGGGGGAAGGTCGGACCGCCGTTCAGGCCGACGTAGCGGCGCCCGGCCAGGGTGAACTCGACCACCAGTTCGGACCCTTCGGGGCTGGACGGATTGTCGGCGGGGCTGGCGACGACGCGCTCGATGCGGCTGTCGGGCAGGCCCAGCGAGACGTAGAACTCGGCCGCCTTCTTCGCCTGGCCGAGGTCGTACCAGATACAGGGAATGATCTTGTCGCTCATGACGCGCTCTCCTGAGGGCTCAGGGTTTCAGCGACCTGGGCCAGTTGGTCGGCGGCGGCGCCCCAGCCGGGCTCGAAACCCATGTCGCGGTGGGCCTGCATGGCCTTTTCGTCCCAGTGGCGGGCGCGGGCGGTGTAGCGCGTGCCGTCGCCTTCGGGCTCGAAGGTGTCGATGCGGACGAAGTTCATCTCGCCCGGCTGCGGGATCCAGCCCTCGGTGAAGGCGCCGGTCGTCACCAGGCGGCGGCCCGGCTCCACCTCCAGCACCACGCCGCGATACTCATGCCGCTCGCCCTCAGGCGACTGCATGACGACATCGGCGCGGCCGCCGGGGCGCAGGTCATGGTCGACCGACACCGTGCTCCACGGGCGCGGGGTGAACCATTCGGTCGCGTGCCGGGTCCAGGCCCGCCAAACCGTCTCGGGCGAGGCCTTGATGAAGCGGCTGATGCTGAGTTCGTAGAGGTCGCTCATGGCTCAACCCCCGCCGACCTGGGAGGCGAAGGCTTCCGGCCCCTGGGCGGCGGCTTCCGGGTCCATCCACATGACCTCCCAGATGTGGCCGTCGGGATCGGCGTAGCTGCGGCCGTACATGAAGCCGTAGTCCTGTCTGGCGTTGGGATCGGCCTGGCCGCCGGCGGCGGCGGCGCGATCGACCACGGCGTCGACGCCGTCGCGGCTGTCCTCCGACACGCAGATCAGCACCTGGGCCGTCTTCTTCGCGTCCGGAATGGCGCGGTCGGTGAAGGTCGCCCACTTCTCATGCGTCAGCAGCATGGCGTGGATGGTGTCGGAAAAGACCATGCAGGCCGCCGTCTCGTCCGAGAACAGCGGGTTCATGGTCGCGCCGACCGCCTCATAGAAGGCGACGGAGCGCGGCAGATCGGCGACCGGCAGGTTGATGAAGATCAGCTTGGGCATCGGCGGTGGTCCTCCCTTGCGCGGCCCTCCCTCCCCGGACGGCCTGCCCTATGATGTTGGTCGTTCTGCGCCTTGATGTTATGTTAGTCAACCATGAAGTTAGAAAAAGTAACTAATAAGTCCGAATCCCGATCCCGGCGCTATCACGACGCCTGTGGGGCGGCGCACGGGCTGGACCTGGTGGGCGAGCGGTGGGCCTTGCTGGTCATCAGAGAACTCATGATGGGGCCGCGGCGTTTCAGCGACCTGCGAAAAGACCTGTGCGGCCTGTCGGCCAATGTGCTGACCCAGCGGCTGGAGGGGTTGGAGGCCTCGGGCGTGGTTCAGCGCCGCAAGCTGCCGCCGCCCGCCTCGGTTCAGGTCTATGAGCTGACCGACTGGGGCTATGAGATCGAGCCGGTCTTCATGGTGCTGGGCCGCTGGGCCGCGCGCTCGCCCCAGCACGACCCGACCCTGCCGATCAGCGCCGTCTCCATCATGCAGTCGTTCAAGACCATGTTCGATCCCGCCCGCGCGCAGGGCGCCGAGATGCGGCTGGGCTTTGCGCTGGGCGAGGACCGGATGATCGTAAGCGTGGCGAGCGGCGTCATCGACGCCATGCGCGGCGAGGTCGAGGGCTGCGACGTCGTGGTGCGCGCGCCGGCCCAGGTCGTGGCCGCCGCCGTCTACGGCAAGGTTCCGCTGGAGGCGCTGGAAGGCGAGGGGGCGATGACGATCGAGGGCGACCGGGCGACGTTCGCGTGGTTCATCGACTTCTTCCACCTGCCAGACAAGGCGGGATAGAGGCCTAGACCAGAATATCCAGCAGGGTTCCCGTCATCTCATCCGCCGTGCGGGCGACGGCGGCGTTGGCCGAGAACTCGCTCTTGGCGCGGATCTGCTCGACCGCCTCGACGGCGTAGTCGTCCATCCGGCCTGTGGCGACGCGGCGGGCGCTGTCCTCCAGCCGGGCCGAGGCGGCCTGCATCCCGGCGGCGGCGGTGCTGAGCGGCGAGATCATGGATGATCCTTCGACGGACGGAGGTCTGAACCCGGCCAGCATCGCTCCTGCGTGGTCAACGCCCGATCAACGGACGTGGTGAACGGCGGTCGTTTTTCTAAATGGCGCTGAAGGCGGAGCTGTCGACTGTGACTTCCTCAACCATGCGGACGGATACGCCAAGGCTGCGCTCCTTCAGCAGGTCGCAGAGCGTGTCGCCATCTACCAAGTCGATTGCGGGAGCGCCGTCGCGTGTCGCCTCTCTTCGAGCTTCGCTTGTGAATGTGCCGGTCGTGATGATCAGGCCCTTGTCAGCGCGGCCAACCATAGCGCCCCTGAAGTCGCGGACCGTCGATGCGCCGACGGACCCTTGCCAGCGTTTGCACTGAAAGATGACCTGAAACGACAGCAGGTTCATGCGCAGGACGCCGGTTCCGTCTATGCCGCCATCGCCGGTTTTGCCGGTCACCTCGACGCGGGTGAAGCCGGATTCACGCAAGAGGCGCTGGCAAAGCCGCTCGAACGCGGAAGGCTCCAACTGGAGCAAGACGGAAAGAAGCTGATCCTTCCAGTCCTCCTGTGCGGCTTCCTGCAGCACCTGGGGCGGGTCGAGCTTTTCCGTGGCCGCGTTCGCACGCTGCGCGGCATAGGCCTTCTGCACCTGTTTGGGGATGGCTGCGATCTCGGACGCCGTCATGGCGGCGCCTGCCGGAGTCAGGCTCCAGACGCCCCTTTGGCTATTGGTTACAGCCCCGCCAAGCTTGAGCCAGCTTCGTGCGAAGCCAAGGCGCTGATCGACGACCAACTGGTTCCACTTGCCGTGCCTGAGATTCAGAATCTCGTCGGAAAGGCCCATGTGCTCGGAAATATCTTCAAGCATTTCGGCATTGGTCAGCGAACGGCCATGGGCCTTAAGCCGATCAACAATCGGCTGCATGAAGGCTTCAAAAGGGGGCGCATCCGAAAGCGGCGAGGTCATCTAAGCATTTTGGCGGATTGTTGATTTTTGAAACGGGTAGATCGATTCGGCCCCACCCCGGCCCTTATTCGTGTATAGGGAGCGCCTTCCCCGACGCCCGGCAGGCTGCGACGCCTCGCCGGGCGCGGCCGTTTGACGGTCGCCCTACATCTGCTTTACCAGCATCTGAACTCCAGGCCTTTCATGCCCTTTCCCGCGATCCATCCCGCGCTTGACCGCGCCCTGCTGAACAAGGGCTATGCCGAGCCCACGCCGGTCCAGGCGGCTGTGCTGGAAGGCCATGGCGAGGCGGACCTGCTGGTTTCGGCCCAGACCGGATCGGGCAAGACGGTGGCCTTCGGTCTGGCGGCGGCGCCGACCCTGCTGGGCGAGGACGAACGGTTCGGTCAACCGGACACGCCGCTGATGCTGGCCATCGCCCCGACGCGTGAACTGGCGCTGCAGGTCGCGGCGGAGCTGGAATGGCTGTACGCCGAGGCGGGCGCCAAGATCGTCACCTGCGTCGGCGGCATGGACGCTCGCAAGGAGGCCCGCGCCCTGAACTTCGGCGCCCACGTCGTCGTCGGCACGCCGGGCCGTCTGAAGGACCACATCGATCGCGGGGCGCTGGATCTGTCGGCCGCCCGCGTCGTCGTGCTGGATGAAGCCGACGAGATGCTGGACATGGGCTTCCGCGAGGATCTGGAATACATCCTCGACCAGGCGCCGGAAGAGCGCCGCACCCTGCTGTTCTCGGCCACCATCGCCCGCGACATCGCGATCATGGCCAAGCGCTATCAGAAGGACGCGGTGCGCATCGACACGGTCGACCGCAGCCAGCCGCACAACGACATCGAATACCGCGCCCTGCGCATCGCCCCGAACGAGATCGAGCGCGCCGTGGTCAACGTCCTGCGCTATTTCGAGGCGCCGGGCGTGCTGGTTTTCTGCTCGACGCGGGATTCGGTGCGTCATCTTCAGGCCTCGCTGGTCGAGCGCGGCTTCGCCTCGGTCGCCCTGTCGGGCGAGATGGGCCAGCGCGAGCGCAATGAGGCGCTGCAGGCGCTGCGCGATCGCCGCGCCCGCGTCTGCGTCGCCACCGACGTGGCCGCGCGCGGTCTGGACCTGCCCGATCTGGGCTTGGTGATCCACGCGGAGCTGCCGATCAACAAGGCGACCATGCTGCACCGCTCGGGCCGCACCGGCCGCGCGGGCAAGAAGGGGATTTCGGTCCTGCTGGTCCCGCACAGCCGCCGCCGCAAGGCCGAGATGCTGCTGGGCTCGGCCGGGGTCGAAGCCGTCTGGTCGGGCGCACCGACCGCCGATGAAATCCGCGCTCAGGACGAGCAGCGCCTGCTGGCCGCCCCCGTCTTCGCCGAGGAAGGCGCGGACGAGGATGCGGGTCTGGTCGAAAAGCTGGTCAAGGAGCGCACGCCGGACGATCTGGCCCGCGCCCTGCTGGTGCTGCTGCGCAAGAACCTGCCCGCGCCGGAAGACCTGACCGATCCGGGCGAGGGCCCGCAGCGCAAGCCGCGCAAGGATCGCGATGCGGCGGGCGGCGACGCATACGCCCCCGCGCCGTGGCCGGGCGACCGGCTGCAGCCGGACGAAGTCAGCTGGTTCCGCCTGGACATCGGCCGCAACCGCAACGCCGATCCCAAGTGGCTGATCCCGCTGATCTGCCGCATCGGCGGCATCACCAAGCAGCAGATCGGCTCGATCCGCACCTTCCCCGAAGAGACGCGCTTCGAGGTCGCCCTGACCCACGCCGACGCCTTCCGCGCCGCCGCTGCCCAGAGCAAGGAAGAGGCCCGCATCACCCCGTCCGAGGCGCCGACGCCCGGTTCGATGAAGGGCGCCCGCAACCGCAAGTTCGAGAAGGACGGCGAAGCCCGCCCCTTCGCCAAGAAGCCCTTCCGTCGCGACGAGGACGGTCAGGCCCGCCCGCCGTTCAAGAAGAAGCCGTGGAGCCCTGAGGGCGACGCAGGCCGCAGCGCGGATGGCGAGCGTTCCTTCAAGAAGAAGCCCTATGCGCCGCGCACCGATGCGGCGCCGGGCGAGGGCGGCTTCAGCAAGAAGCCGGGCTTCAAGGACAAGGGCGACAAGAAGCCCTTCACGCCCAAGGCGGGCTTCAAGGGCAAGCCGGACTTCAAGGGCGGCGGCAAGCCCTTCGCCAAGGGGCCGAAGAAGGCGGGCAAGCGTTTCGACTGATCGCTGATCCCTGATCGATGGTCTTTGGCTTGCCCCCGGCGCGATCCGGGGGCAGGCTGGGGCCATGAGCATCGAGCAACCCCAAGGGCGGTACGCCTCGTTCGAGGCCTTCTACCCCTATTACATCCATGAGCACTCCAACCGGACGTGCCGCCGCATCCATGTGGTCGGGACGGGGCTGGTGATCGCGGCCTTCGTGGCCTTCTGCTTCACCCTGAATCCCTGGTGGCTGCTGGCCATGCCGCTGGTCGGCTACGGCTTCGCCTGGGTGGGGCATTTCTTCTTCGAGAAGAACCGGCCCGCGACGTTCAAATATCCGCTGTGGAGCCTGATGGGCGACTTCCGCCTGTTCTTCGAGACGGTCAGCGGCAAGCGGAAGTTCTGAGGCCGTCAGCAGCTTCGGACTATACGCGGACATTCCTCCATTATTCGCCGTCATCCTCGGGCTTGACCCGAGGATCCAGCCACGCCGACGCTTCTTCCCTCGCGCCGCGTCTCAAACGCCCAGGTTACTGGATCCTCGGGTCAAGCCCGAGGATGATGGCATGGTGAATGGGGCGAGTGCGTCGGCGCAGGATGGAGCTGCGCGACGGGCGGCGCGCAACGAAAAAGGGCGGCCGGTTCGAACCGGCCGCCCTTTTTGTCGTCAGGCTGAAAGGCCTCAGTTCGAGGCGGTCTCCCACGCCGGGGGGCAGCCGTCGAAATCGCCTGCGTCAGCGATGGTCAGGGTCTTCATGTTCAGGCTCATGGCCGGGCGCATCGAGGCGCGGCCGTGGCCGGTGTAGAGGTCGATCTTGGCGCCCTTGATCGCGCCGCCGGTGTCGGAGGCGTACCAGTAGCCGTCGTGGACCGTGCCGTCGGCCATCTGCAGGCCGACCGTCTCGCGGATGAACAGCTTGGTGCGGCGAGGGATGACGCGCGGGTCGACCGCGACCGTGCGCATCGGAATCGGGCGGCAGCCCAGGGAATCGTTGCCGGTCGCTCCGCCGCCGCCGGCGTGATAGAGGCGGGCCGAGGCGCGCCAGTCGGGATCGCCGGCCATCAGCTCGAGCTGTTCGGCCGACAGGTCCGCCGTTTCGGCGGAGTCGATGGAACCGGGGGCCGTCGCGGCGGCTTCTACGACAGCGGCGTCGCGGGCGACGGCCGTTTCGTAAGGGACAGGCTCTCCGGACCCGGAGAAGGCCATGGTCCACAACATGGCAAGCGCGGCGGCCGTGCTCAACATCGTTCAAACTTCATGCAGCACCGGTCCCGACACGCTCCGGCAGGGCGGTTTCTGACGACGAATTGCGGCGTAATTGCGGCGAATGAGATCAGTCGCTGTATCGGTAGTGGATAAGGCGCAAATTGGGCCAGTCTATCGCCTTTCGGCGTCAGGCTATTGTGACTATAGGGTATAAGTATTGATCGATTTTAAGTTCTATACTGTCGTAACCGTCTCCGTCGTTAACGACTTGATCGCGGGCGCTAACACTTTATTGGCAAGAAAAGCTGGCGCCGACGCCAAGATAACGGCGGCGTGATCGGCGCTGCTGCGGTCGTGAGCGGCGGGTGGAGCGGTGCGCGGGAATGGGATAAGCCATCGTTTCCCTTTCTGAAATTTCCAACGGCGCCGTTTCATGAACCGACAAGTCAAACGCCTGATGATTTCCGCCGCGGCCCTGGTGCTGGTCGCGGCGCCCGCCGTTCAGGTCGAGGCCTGGGGCAGTTCGGGCCACCGGGTGATCGGCGTGGCGGCCATGCGGGCCCTGCCGGGCGATCTGCCCGCCTTCCTGCGCACGGCCGGGGCCGCGTCTGACGTCGGCGAATATTCGCGCGAGCCCGACCGCTGGAAGGGCGCGGGCCAGCCGCACGACCGCGAACGCGACACCGCCCACTTCGTCGACATGGACGATCAGGGCCGGGTGATGGATGCGCGCGGCATGACCATGGCCGATCTGCCGCGTCTGAAATCGGAATACGACGCCGCCCTGATCCGCGCGGGTCTGGACGTGGATAAGGCGGGATACCTGCCCTACGCCATCATGGACGCCTGGCAGAATCTGGAGCGCGACTTCGCCTATTGGCGGGTGCTGACCGCCGCCGAGGCGCGCGAGCCGGACCTGGGCAAACAGGCCTGGTACCGCGCCGACCGCGAACGCCGCGAGCAGCTGATCCTGCGCGACATCGGGGTGCTGAGCCACTTCGTCGGCGATGCGTCCCAGCCGCACCACACGACCATCCACTTCAACGGCTGGGCGGGCGAGACCAACCCCGAGGGCTTCACCAAGTCGCGCCGCACCCACGGCGATTTCGAAGGCGCCTTCACCAGCCGGACCCTGCGTCTGGATGCGGTCGAGGCGGCCATGGCGCCCATGAACGTCGAAGGCTTCGACCTGCGCGCCCGCACGGCCTCGCATCTGAACGCCACCCTGACGACCGTCATTCCCTTCTATCGGATGGAGAAGGCGGGCGCGTTCAAGGACACGGACCCGCGCGGCGCGGTCTTCGTCAATGAGCGTCTGGCGGCCGGGGCGTCGGAGCTGCGCGACTTCGTGTCGGCCGCCTGGCGCGTGTCGGCGAACAGCAGCATCGGCTGGCCGGCGGTGAAGGTCGCAGAGGTCGAGGCGGGCCGCGTCGACCCGTGGACCTCGATGGTCGGCGAGGACTGATTCTTCCTTCTCCCCTTGCGGGAGAAGGCAGGCCCGAAGGGCTCGGATGAGGGGTTTCGCGAGGCTTTGACGGATGGGGAGGCGAGACCTCTCATCCGTCAGCCCTCGGGACAAGCCCGAGGACTGCCACCTTCTCCCGCAAGGGGAGAAGGACTATTGAGCGCCCATGACTGAACTCACCCCTCCCGTCGTCGTCCTCGACAAGTCGCAGATGGCCGACAACATCGGCGCGGTCGCCCGCGTCATGGCCAATTTCGGCCTGTCGGAATTGCGGCTGGTCAGCCCGCGCGACGGCTGGCCTCAGGACCGCGCCTGGGCCACGGCGTCCGGCGCCGACTGGGTGCTGGACGGGGTCAAGGTGTTCGACAGCGTGGCCGAGGCTATCGCCGACCTGAACACCGTCTTCGCCACCACCGCCCGCCCGCGCGAGACGCGCCAGCCGGTTCGCACCCCGCGTGAGAGCGCGCGCATCCTGTATGACGACACGGCCTCGGGCCTGAAGACCGGCCTGCTGTTCGGCGGCGAGCGGGCGGGGCTGGAGACCGGCGACATCGCCCTGTGCGCCGGGATCACCACCATTCCGATCGACCCCAAGCACCATTCGCTGAACCTGGCGCAGGCGGTGGCGATCAACGCCTACGAGTGGCGCACCCTGATCCTCGACGCCCCGCCGCCGCGCTTCCGCGAGGGCGAGCCGCCCGCGTCGAACGACCTCTTGCTGGGCATGTACGAACATCTGGAGGCGGAGCTGGACAACGGCGGCTTCTTCTATCCGCCCGAGAAGAAGCGCTCGATGAGCCAGAATCTGCGCGTCATGCTGGGCCGCGCCGCCTTCACCGAGCAGGAGGTCGCCACCATGCGCGGCGCCATCCACGCCCTGGCCAAGGGGCGCGGCCGGGTGCTGGCGAAGCTGGCGGCGGAAAAGGCGGAGGCGGCGAAGAAGGATAAGTGAAACTCGTCCTTGTCTATCCCCTCGCGGCCCTCGCTGAGATCGGCGGCTGTTTCGCCTTCTGGGCCTGGCTGAAGCTGGATCGCTCGCTGTGGTGGCTGGCGCCGGGCGTATTGTGCCTCATCGCCTTTGCGTGGCTGTTGACCATGGTTCCGGCCGAGACGGCGGGGCGAGCGTTCGCGGCTTATGGCGGGGTCTATATCGTGGCGTCGCTGGCGTGGATGGCGCTGGTCGAGAAGACGACGCCGGACCGCTGGGACGTCATCGGCGGCGCGGTCTGCCTGATCGGCGCCGCGATCATCCTGTTCGGGCCGAGGGCCTAAAGCGCGCCGAAGAAGGCGGGCACGGTCTCGCTGGCGGGGCCGTAGACGCCTTCGTCGAACAGGCCCGCGCCCTGCGTCGGCTCCAGGTTGATCTCGACCGTCCGCGCCCCGGCCATGCGCGCCAGCTGGACGAAGCCCGCCGCCGGATAGACCGCGCCCGAGGTGCCGATGGAGACGAACAGGTCGCAGCGCGCCAGCGCCGTCTCGATCCGCGCCATCTCCAGCGGGATTTCGCCGAACCAGACGATGTGCGGGCGCAGACGCCCGCGCGGGTGATGGGGCGAGGCGTGGCTAGCCTCCAGGTCTTCATGCCAGTCGCAGACGACGCCCGAGGCGGTGCAGCGCGCCTTCTTCAGCTCGCCGTGCATGTGGATCAGCTCGAAGCCCGGCGCGGGCGGCGTGTCCGCGTGCGCCCGGTCGTGAAGGTCGTCGACGTTCTGCGTCACCAGCAGAAAATCGCTCGTCCATCGCGCCGCCAGATCGGCCAGCGCCCGGTGCGCGGCGTTGGGTTGGACGCCGGCCAGTTGGCGTCGTCGTTGGTTGTAGAAGTCCTGCACCAGGGCCGGGTCGGCGGCGAAGCCCTCGGGCGTGGCGACGGCCTCGACGCGATGCCCCTCCCACAGGCCGTCCGAGGCGCGGAAGGTGGGCACGCCGCTCTCGGCCGAGACGCCGGCGCCGGTCAGGATGACAAGGTTCATGCGGGGCTCCTTGGTGCGGACAGGCGGTCGTGCAGCCAGTCGATCATGGCGCGGACCTTGGGCGGGACGTGGCGGGGG
>Ga0209699_100281_pt1 | contig 38900 bp, 36 predicted proteins | sample SynthPrep_1_END__FD_187204 | JGI IMG/M metagenome (GOLD analysis project Ga0209699, IMG submission 187204) | Synthetic microbial communities from Ohio, USA - SynthPrep_1_END_DS7_MetaG (SPAdes) (version 2) | ecosystem: Engineered > Bioreactor > Aerobic > Activated sludge | place: USA: Ohio...
AAATGCTGCTTCGGCAGGGTTTCAAACGAAGTTCCAGGTCCCCTTCGTCTAGTGGCCTAGGACACCGCCCTTTCACGGCGGTAACAGGGGTTCGAGTCCCCTAGGGGACGCCACTTCAAGTTGTACTGCGGGAATAGCTCAGTTGGTAGAGCACGACCTTGCCAAGGTCGGGGTCGCGAGTTCGAGTCTCGTTTCCCGCTCCAAATAAACGAAAACGCCGCTCCATCGAGCGGCGTTTTCGTTTCTGCGTTTCACGCGTTTGCAAAAAAGCCCGCTCGGTCTACCAGCGGGCTTTTTCGTGGGCGACTCGCGCCGATCAGTGTCTGGCGCTGTCGCTGGGCAATGCCAGCAGTTGCTTTTCCTGGTTCCAGTCGAAGGGCTCGTCGTTTTCTTCGGCTTCGAAGCGACGCTCGTCGAGAGCCTGGTACAGGGCGATCTCTTCGTCCGGCATGAAATGCAGGCAGTCACCGCCGAAGAACCACAGCAGGTCGCGTGGCACCAGATGAGCGATCTGCGGGTAGCGGTGGAAGATCTGGCTGATCAGATCCTGCCCCAGGTACTGACTGGAAACCGGGTCGCGCGGCAGTTCGCCGAGCAGCTCGTCGTAGCGCTCGATAAACAGGGCGTGGCTGTCGTCGAGCACCTGCTCGGCTTCGCCCAGGGCGACCAGGATACCGCGCAGGTGACTGAGCAGGGCGAGGTGGTGTTCGAGGTGGCTGGCCATGGTGCGATTCCTGAAGGGCAAAACGGGCGCAGGAGTATAAGGTTCCTGGCGTCCGCTGTCCCGTCCGGGCGATGGTTGCGACCTGGACGGGAGTGATGCCGGAGGGGCTTTGGCCTCGGCTGGGTGAGTCAGCGCACCTTGCCGCGGCCGAGCTTGAGCTCTTCCTTGGCAAAGTCGTCGACGTCGATCACCCGGCGCCGCGCCGCTTCGGCAGCCTGCAACTGCTGACCCTGCTCGGCGTCGAGGATGCCGGCGGCCAGCGCCGCCTCGATGGCGTCCTGGCCCGGTGCCGGTTGCAGGCTGCCGTCCCTGAGCGCCTGGTGCAGTCGCTTGCGAGCCCCCTGACTGGCCTGTACCAGATTCAGCGCATGTTGCAGCGCACCGACTGCGTCCTGATCGGCCTGCGGGCGATAGCAGCCTTCCAGCACCGATTCCAGCGCCGGATCGCCCGCCTGGCGGCCGATGATCGCTGCCACTTCGGCGTCCAGTACGTCACTGGGGCCCTGGTGACGGCGGCCCAGCGGGAATACCAGCACTTTCAGCAGGCAGCCGAACAGGCGGTTGGGGAAGTTGTCGAGCAGATCGGCGAGGGCCTGTTCGGCGTGGTAGAGGCTCTCTTCCATGGCCCATTGCAGCAACGGCCTGATGGCTTGCGGATAGTCCAGATCGTGGTAACGCTTGAGCGCGGCCGAGCCCAGGTAGAGGTGGCTGAGCACGTCGCCCAGGCGGGCGGACAGGCGTTCACGGCGCTTCAGGTCACCGCCGAGCAGCATCATGCTGCTGTCTGCGCACAGGGCAAAGGCTGCGGCCAGGCGGTTGAGCGCACGGTAGTAGGGCTGGCTGAGGTCGTCGCCAGGCACCTGGCCCAGGCGGTTCAGCGTCAGACCCAGCAGGAGGCTGCTGGCGGCATTGCCGACGGCGAAGCCGATATGGCTCATCAGCAGCGAGTCGAACTCGGCCAGGGCCTGATCCTTGTCGTCACGCTCGGCCAGGGCCATTTCCTTGAGCACGTAGGGATGGCAGCGGATGGCACCCTGGCCGAAGATCATCAGGTTGCGCGAGAGGATGTTGGCACCCTCGACGGTGATGAAGATCGGCGCGCCCTGCCAGGAGCGGGCCAGGTAGTTGTTCGGCCCCATGATGATGCCCTTGCCGCCATGCACGTCCATCGCGTGGCCGATGCATTCGCGACCGCGCTCGGTCAGGTGGTACTTGAGAATCGCCGACAGCACCGAAGGCTTCTCGCCCAGATCGACGGCGTTGGCGGTGAGAATTCGTGCGCTATCCATCAGCCAGGCGTTGCCGCCGATTCGTGCCAGGGCTTCCTGGATGCCCTCGAAAGCGGCCAGCGGCACGTTGAACTGCTCGCGCAACTGGGCGTACTGGCCGGTGGCGAGGCTGGTGAACTTCGCCGCACCGGTACCGACGGCCGGCAGCGAGATGGAGCGGCCGACCGACAGGCAGTTCATCAGCATCATCCAGCCCTTGCCGAGGTACTGCTGGCCACCGATCAGGTAGTCGAGCGGGATGAACACGTCGGTACCCGAGTTCGGGCCGTTCATGAAGGCCGCGCCCAGCGGCAGGTGGCGGCGGCCGATTTCCACGCCGGGGGTATCGGTGGGTACCAGAGCCAGGCTGATGCCGAGGTCTTCCTTGTCGCCCAGCAGGTGTTCCGGGTCATACGCCTTGAAGGCCAGGCCGAGCAGGGTAGCGACCGGGCCGAGGGTGATGTAGCGCTTTTCCCAGTTCAGGCGCAGGCCGATCACTTCCTCGCCGTTCCACTGGCCCTTGCAGATGATGCCGGTGTCCGGCATGGCTCCGGCATCGGAGCCGGCGAGCGGTCCGGTGAGGGCGAAGCAGGGGATGTCTTCGCCGCGCGCCAGGCGCGGCAGGTAGTGCTGGCGCTGTTCGTCGGTGCCGTAGTGCAGCAGCAGTTCGGCGGGGCCGAGGGAGTTGGGCACCATCACGGTGGAGGCCAGGTCGCCACTGCGGGTAGCCAGTTTCATTGCCACCTGTGAGTGGGCATAGGCGGAGAAGCCCTTGCCGCCGTATTCCCTGGGGATGATCAGGGCGAAGAAACCGTGCTGTTTGATGTGCTGCCAGGCTTTCTCCGGCAGATCCATCTCCTGGCCAACCTGCCAGTCGCTGATCATGGCGCAGAGTTCTTCGGTGGGGCCGTCGATGAACGCCTGCTCTTCGTCGGTCAGCCTGGCCTTGGGATAGGCCAGCAGCTTGTCCCAGTCGGGCTTGCCGCTGAACAGCTCGCCGTCCCACCAGACGGTGCCGGCTTCGATGGCGTCGCGTTCGGTGCTGGACATCGGCGGCAGCACGCGCTGGAACCAGGCGAACAGCGGGCTGGTGAACATCTGCCGGCGCAGGTCGGTCAGCAGAATGAAGGCTGCGACGGCGCCAACGACGATCCACAGCAACAGCTGCAACCAGCCTGGTACGGGGCTGAACAGGGCCATGGCCAGCAGATAGGCTGCCGTGATTCCCAGGGCGGGGCGGGCGGCGGTACGGCTATGGGCCAGGTAGGCGACCCCGAGCAGCAGAACCAGCAACCAGATGACGAGCATGTGCATTCCTCCATGATTCGAGCGGGCGACGCCCCGAGCATAGCCATAAATGGCGGCAGGGGCGGTGAGCTTGGCCGGATCGTCGTGAACGTGGCGCAATCGACAGGTTTAGACTGAAACGAACTTCAGGAGTCCCCGCCATGCAGACCTATCTACGCCCCGGCCGCTTCATTGACAGTGACCACCCGGCGGTAATCGAGTTCGCCGAACGTTGGTCTGGGGCGTCACGAGAACCGCGCAGTCAGGCCATTGCACTCTACCTCGCGGTACGTGACGAGATTCGTTACAACCCCTACGCCTTCAGCCGCGATGCGCAGACGCTGAAGGCCAGCCATGCGCTGGCGGCGGGCGAGTCGTACTGCGTGCCCAAGGCCAATCTGCTCGCCGCTTGTGCCCGGCATTGCGGCATTCCCGCGCGCATCGGCCTGGCCGACGTGCGCAATCATCTGTCGACGCCACGCCTGCTGGAGTTGCTGCGCAGTGAGGTGTTCGCCATGCATGGCTATACCGAGCTGTACCTGGACGGCCGCTGGGTGAAGGCCACGCCGGCATTCAACGAAGCGCTGTGCCGGGTATTCAAGGTGGCACCACTGGAGTTCGACGGTCGTCGTGACAGCGTCTTTCACCCCTACAACGAGAAGGGCGAGCGCTACATGGAGTATCTGCACGATCACGGCCAGTTCGAGGATTTGCCGGAACAGTTGTTCTTCGCGCACCTGCGCGCTTGCTATCCGCATCTGTTCGAGACGGACGCGGTCTTGGTGAGCGGTGATCTTCACGACGAGGCTGCCGTCGCCGTAAGAACGCAGTAGGTTGGTGCTTCGCTGTGCTGGGCTTCGTACCTCGGCCCAGCATGCATTCGTCCATCCGCCACCCCGCTCTGGTCGATATGCGTTATCAACGTAAATCCTTGGCCAGGGAGGGGGGGATTGCCTCTAGAATCGACGCCTCGTGAAACGACAGGACAATCACAGATGCTGAAAATCTGGGGCCGCAAGAATTCGTCCAACGTGAGAAAGGCGCTCTGGGCCGCCGAGGAGACCGGTGTCGCTTACGAGGCGATCGATGCCGGGGGCGCCTTCGGGCTGGTCAACGATCCCGAATACCGGGCGAAGAACCCCAACGGCCTGGTGCCGCTGGTGGAGGACGGCGAGCTGGTGCTCTGGGAGTCCAACGCCATTGTTCGCTACCTTGCCGCGCGCTACTCCGCGGGCAATCTCTATCCCGAGAATCCGGCGCTGCGTGCCCGTGGCGATAAGTGGATGGATTGGACTACCTCAGCCTTCGCCCCGGCTTTCCGTGACCTGTTCTGGGGCATCCTGCGTACGCCTGAGGCGGAGCGCTACCCGGCGAAGATCGCCGCCGCCCTGGCCCGTTGTGGCGAGCTGCTGGCCATGCCCGAGCAGGCGCTGGCCGAGCAACCCTTCCTCTCCGGCGAGCGCTTCGCCATGGGTGACATCCCTCTGGGCAGTTTCGTCTACGCCTGGTTCGAGATGCCCATCCAGCGCCCCGAGCTGCCTGCTCTGCAGGCCTGGTACGGGCGGCTGAAGGAGCGCCCTGCCTACTGCAAGGCGGTGATGACCGCGCTGACCTGATGATAGGCTCAACCCATCTAGTGGCTTGATGGCTGTGTTTGCTGCCATCAGGACGAACTTCCATTCATTGCGCAAAGGCACGTCATGACAACTGCTCTGTCCATTCGGCAGCTGACCAAGACCTACGGAAACGGCTTCCAGGCCCTGCACGGCATCGATCTGGACGTTGCCGAAGGCGATTTCTTCGCCTTGCTCGGCCCCAATGGTGCCGGCAAGTCCACCACCATCGGCGTGCTGTCCACGCTGGTGAACAAGAGTAGCGGCACGGTCAGCGTGTTCGGCCACGACCTCGACCGCGAACCCTATGCACTCAAGCGCTGCCTGGGCGTGGTACCGCAGGAGTTCAACTTCAACCAGTTCGAGAAGGTCTTCGATATCGTCGTCACCCAGGCCGGTTACTACGGCATCCCGCGCGCCATCGCCAAGGAACGCGCCGAGCAGTACCTGACCCAGCTCGGCCTGTGGGAAAAGCGTGACGTGGCCTCGCGCGAGCTGTCCGGCGGCATGAAGCGCCGCCTGATGATCGCCCGTGCCCTGGTGCATCAGCCGCGTCTGCTGATTCTCGACGAGCCGACTGCCGGCGTGGACATCGAGCTGCGCCGCTCGATGTGGACGTTCCTCACCGAACTGAACAGGCAGGGCACCACCATCATCCTCACCACCCACTACCTGGAGGAAGCCGAACAGCTGTGCCGCAACATCGGCATCATCGACCACGGGCGTATCGTCGAGTTGAGCAGCATGAAGGATCTGCTGAAGAAGCTGCATGTCGAGACCTTCCTGCTCGACCTGAAAGACTCCTACAACGAGGCGCCGAACCTGGTCGGCTACCCGGTGCGGCTGGTCGACCATCACACCCTGGAGGTGCAGGTGGAGAAGAGCCAGGGCCTCAATGCGCTGTTCCAGCAACTGGCGCAGCAGCAGGTGCAGGTGCTGAGCCTGCGCAACAAGAGCAATCGCCTGGAGGAGCTGTTCGTCTCTCTGGTGGAAAAGAACCTGGCCAAGGTGGCGCAATGAATACCCCGTACCTCAACAGCGAATTCGCCGCCAACCTGGTGGCCCTGCGTACCATCGTTCACCGCGAAGTCCGCCGTTTCGTGCGCATCTGGCCACAGACCCTGCTGCCCCCGGCGATCACCATGGTGCTGTACTTCGTCATCTTCGGGAATCTGATCGGCCGGCAGATCGGCGACATGGGCGGCTTCAGCTACATGGAGTACATCGTGCCGGGCCTGATCATGATGTCGGTGATCACCAACAGCTATGGCAACGTGGTCTCGAGCTTCTTCGGCAGCAAGTTCCAGCGCAATGTCGAGGAACTGCTGGTGTCGCCGGTCTCGCCGCACACCATCCTCATCGGCTTCGTCGTCGGCGGTGTCTTGCGTGGGTTGGCGGTGGGATTCATCGTGACGCTGCTGTCGCTGTTCTTCACTCATCTGCAGGTGCATCACCTGGGGGTGACGGTGCTGGTGGTGCTGCTGACCGCGACCATCTTCTCGCTCGGCGGCTTCGTCAACGCGGTGTTCGCGCGCAACTTCGACGACATCTCGATCATCCCCACCTTCGTGCTCACGCCGCTGACCTACCTGGGTGGGGTGTTCTACTCCATCACCCTGCTGCCGCCGTTCTGGCAGGCAGTCTCGCTGGGCAACCCGATCCTGCACATGGTCAACGCTTTCCGTTACGGCATTCTCGGTGTATCCGATATCCGTATCGGCGTAGCCATCGGCTTCATGCTGCTGGCGACCGCCGTGCTCTACGCGCTGTGCATCCGTCTGCTGGTCAGTGGCCGCGGCATGCGCCAGTAAAGCGTAAATAACGTCAGCGCCGGGCCTCCCGCAGGGGCGTATTCATCCGCGAATTTCGCGGCTGAGGCCGTTTCTGCGGGCCAGGCCTCGATAGAAAAAACATAGGGAAATAACTTGCGCCGCTGCCAGTGATCGAGCAGCCGGTTAGACTCCGCCTCTACCGAAAGAAAGGGGCTGATCATGACCGTGCTGTTGCGTGCTCTTCCATGGTTGTTGCTGGGTGCGTTGATGGTGCCTGCACGGGCTGCCGAAGGCCCCATGGTCGAGGTAGTGGCTGTACGGCAGATGGACGTGCGTGACGAGCTGATCACCTTCGGTTCGCTGCGCTCGGACGAGTCGGTGATGATTCGCCCTGAAGTGGAAGGGCGTCTGGCGGCCTTGCATTTTCGCGAGGGCCAGGCAGTGACGAGCGGCGACCTGCTGGTCAGCCTCGACGATGCCATCGCCCGCGCCGAACTGGCTCAGGCACGGGCCAATCTCGACCTCGCCGAGAAGAACCATCAGCGTGCGCAGATGCTGTTCCAGCGTGGTGCCAGCAATGCCCAGGCCCTCGACGAAGCGCAGAGCCAGCAGCAGGCCGCACGCGCCAGTCTGGCGCTGGCCCAGGCCCGGCTCGACAAGACCCAGATCAAGGCGCCCTACGACGGCGTGCTCGGCCTGCGCCAGGCCAGCATCGGTGACTACCTCGGCGCCGGGCAGAACATCGTCAACCTGGAAGTGCTCGACCCACTCAAGGTCGATTTCCGTATCCCGCAGAAGGCCGTGGCCCAGGTTCGCCTGGGGCAGCGCGTGGAAATCACCCTCGATACCTATCCGGGCGAGCGCTTTCGCGGCGAGATCTTCGCCATCAACCCACGTCTGGACGAGGCCGGACGCAGCCAGGCGATCCGTGCACACATCGGCAACGATGACCGGCGCTTGCGTCCGGGGCAGTTCGTGCGGGTTTCGGTGATTCTCGAAGAACGCCCGCAGGCGCTGGTGATTCCGGAAGAGGCGGTGATGCCGCAGGGCGACAAACTGCTGGTCAACCTGGTGGTCGATGGCAAGGTCGAGCGCCGCGAGGTGGTTCTGGGCAAGCGCTTCGATGGTCAGGTTGAGGTGCGCCAGGGGCTGCGGGGTGACGAAACGGTGATCAGCGCTGGCTGGCAGCGTGTGCGTGAAGGGCTCGGCGTACGCACCAAGAGTGGGGAGCGCCAGCCGTGACGCTGTCGGACGTCTGCATTCGCCGCCCGGTATTCGCCACCGTCCTGTCGCTGATCGTGGTGCTGCTGGGGCTGATGGCGTACGACCGCCTCAATGTGCGTGAGTACCCCAATATCGATGTGCCCATCGTCACCGTGCAGGTCACCTATCCCGGCGCCAGCCCGGAGATCATGGAGTCGCAGGTGGCGCAGCCGGTTGAGGACGTGCTCTCGGGTATCGAGGGCCTGGACTTCGTCACCTCCATCAGCCGGGCGGAAAACACCCAGATCACCGCGCAGTTTCGCCTCGGACGCAGCGCCGACGAAGCGGCCAACGACGTGCGTGACCGCCTCGGACGGGTGCGCAACCTGCTGCCGGACGAGGTGGACGAACCCATCGTGCAGAAGGTCGAGGCCGACGCCCAGCCGGTGGTGTGGATCGCCTTCCACAGTCAGCAGCACAGCGCCATGGAGATCACCGATGTGCTGGAGCGGGTGATCAAGGATCGCCTGCAGACCATCCCCGGCGTGTCCGAGGTGCAGGTACGGGGTGCGCGCACCTTCTCCATGCGCATCTGGCTCGACCCGGAGAAACTCGCCGCGCACAACCTCACCGTGCAGGACGTGGAAGACGCACTGCGCCGGCAGAACGTGGAGATTCCGGCCGGTCGCATCGAGTCGCGCGAGCGCGAGTTCAGCGTGCTGTCGGAAACCGATCTGCGCACGCCGGAGCAGTTCAACGAGCTGATTCTCGATGATTCGCAGGGCTACCTGCTGCGCCTGTCCGATGTCGGCCATGCCGAGGTGGGGCCGCGTGATGAGCGCACCGTGGTGCGTTTCAACGGGTTGCCGGCGGTCACTCTGGGGCTGGTCAAACAGGCCACGGCCAACCCGCTGGACATTTCCGACGGGCTCGACGCGGCCTGGGACGACGTCAGGGTGCTGCTGCCCGACGGCATGAACATGACGGTGGCCAACGACAACTCGCAGTTCATCCGCGAGTCCATCGACAACGTCTTCACCACCATCTGGGAAGCGGTGGCGCTGGTCATCCTGATCATCTTCATCTTCCTGCGCTCGCTGCGTGCGACGCTGATCCCGCTGGTGACCATTCCGGTGTCGCTGATCGGTGCCTTCGCGCTGATGTCGCTGATGGGCTTCACCATCAATACCCTGACCCTGCTGGCCATGGTGTTGGCCATCGGTCTGGTGGTGGACGACGCGATCGTCATGCTGGAGAACATCCACCGCCACATCGAGGCCGGGATGAAGCCCATGCAGGCGGCCTTCAGGGGCAGCCGCGAGATCGCCTTCGCGGTGATCGCCATGACCCTGACCCTGGCCGCCGTGTTCGCCCCCATCGGTTTCATGCAGGGCACCACCGGCAAGCTGTTCACCGAATTCGCCTGGACGCTGGCCGGTTCGGTGCTGGTCTCCGGCTTCGTCGCCCTGACCCTGACGCCGATGATGTGCGCGGTACTGCTCAGGCCGCACTCGCACGAGCAGCGACATGGCCGGGTATACAACCTGATCGAAGGTTTCCTCAACGGCCTGACCTATAGCTACAGGCACAGCCTGGATCGTGCCCTGCGGGCCTGGCCATTGGTGCTCGCCGTGCTGCTGGGGGCCTTCGTGCTCTGTGCCTGGCTGTTCGGTGGTCTGCGTTCGGAGCTGGCGCCGACCGAGGACACCGGCACCATCGTCGGGGTATTCAACGGCCCGGACGGCGCCACCATCGATTACACGGCGCGCTACGCCCGCGAGGTGGAGGCCGCCTATGCGAGCATTCCCGAGACCAACCGTTACCTGATGATCGCGGGATTTCCCACGGTGGCCCAGGGGATTTCCTTCATGAAACTGGAGGACTGGGGCGATCGCACACGCAGCCAGTTCGAGATCCGCAACGAGCTGCTGCCGCAGTTGCAGGACATCGCGGGCATGCGTGTCACGCCGGTCAACCGCCCACCGTTGGGTCAGAGTGCGCGCAATCAGCCGATCAACTTCGTGATCCGCTCGTCCATGGAGTACGCCGAGCTGCAAGGCTATGTCGATCAGTTGATGGAGCGCATGCGCGATTATCCGGGCCTCGAGGGCCTGGACAGCGACCTCAAGCTCAATTCTCCGCAGCTCAAGATCACCGTCAACCGCGAGCAGGCGGTGGCGGTGGGCACCGACGTGTCGGTGATCGGCCGTAGCCTGGAAAGTCTGTTCGGTAGCCGCCAGGTCACGCGCTTCAGGCAGAACGGCGAGCAGTACGACGTGCTGGTGCAGTTGCAGGACATCGACCGCAGCAACCCTCAGGATCTGGATCGCGTCTACGTGCGTGACCGCGACGGCGGCATGGTGCAGTTGTCCAATCTGATCTCGGTACGCGAGACGGTGGCGCCGCGCGAACTCAACCACTTCAACCAGTTGCGCGCGGTCACCATCAGTGCCAACGTCGGTACCGGCTACACCCTGGGCGAGGCGCTGGATCATCTGGAGGCAGGGGCCCGCGAGGTGTTCCCGCCAGAGACTCAGTACGACTACACCGGCACCTCGCGTGATTTCAAGGAGTCGAGCTCGGGTATCGTTCTGATCTTCGCCCTGGCCCTGGCGTTCATCTTCCTGGTGCTGGCGGCGCAGTTCGAGAGCTTCAGCGATCCGCTGATCATCCTGTTCAGCGTGCCCCTGTCGATGGCCGGCGCCCTGCTGGCTCTGACCCTGTTCGGCGGCACGCTGAACATCTACTCGCAGATCGGCCTGGTGACTCTGATCGGCCTGATCACCAAGCACGGCATCCTCATCGTCGAGTTCGCCAACCATCTGCTGCGCGAGGGCAGGGCGCTGCGCGATGCGGTGATCGAGGCTTCGGTGCAGCGCCTGCGGCCAATTCTGATGACCACCGGGGCCATGGTGCTCGGCTCGCTGCCGTTGGCCATCGCCACCGGCGCGGGTGCCGAAAGCCGCCAACAGATCGGCCTGGTGATCGTCGGCGGGCTCGTCGTGGGTACCTTTTTCACCCTTTATGTGATCCCGACGCTTTATCTGCTGCTGCGCCGCTGGGCGCCGCTGCGGGGGATCGAGGACGAGCCGGCTGTCGCGTAGGGTGCGTCGCGCGCACCGGCTTTTCTCGACCGTGCTGGGGTGTATCGTGGTATGTACCTGTGTGAGGCGCTCTGGCGGCGAGCTTTGATCGTGGCGACAGCTCGCTCCTTGGTATGCTGTCGGTGCGCATGGTGCACCCTGCGGCGAGGTTGCATCAGGCGCTTCGTACGTGCGGCTGGCCGCCCTACCCGTTAAACTCGCCCGGTTTTTCGCTACCCTGGATTGCGCGCCATGCATCACCCCGCCGAACATTCCCCGCTGGGCAAGTCCAGCCAGTACATCGCCGAGTACAGCCCCGAACTGCTGTTCCCCATCTCGCGTGCCACCAAATGGGCGGAACTGGGCCTCGACGGCGCCAACCTGCCGTATCAGGGCGTGGATTACTGGAATTGCTACGAGCTGTCCTGGCTGTTGCCCTCCGGCAAGCCGGTGGTGGCCATTGGCGAGTTCGCCATCCCGGCCGATTCGCCGAACATCATCGAGTCGAAATCCTTCAAGCTCTACCTCAATTCCCTGAATCAGACGGCGTTCGCCAGTCGGGATGACTTGCAGGCGACGCTGGTGCGTGATCTGTCTGCGGTGGCCGGCAAGCCGGTGGCGGTGCGTCTGCGTTCACTGGTCGAGGTAACGGAGGAGGGGGTGGCGAGGCTGCCGGGGCTGTGCATCGATGAGCTGGATATCGGCGTCAGCCAGTACGATCACCCGCGGCCGGAGCTGCTGCGTTGCGACGCCAGTCGCGTGGTGCTGGAGAGCCTGCACAGCCACTTGCTCAAATCCAACTGCCCGGTGACCGGTCAGCCGGACTGGGGCAGTCTGGTGGTGGAGTACCAGGGTGCGGCACTGGATCACGCCAGCCTGCTGGCTTACCTGGTGAGCTTCCGTCAGCACGCCGACTTCCATGAGCAGTGCGTCGAGCGCATCTTCCTCGACCTGCAGCGTCTGCTGCAGCCGCAGTTGCTGACGGTGTATGCGCGATACGTGCGTCGTGGTGGCCTGGACATCAACCCTTACCGCAGTACCGCAGCCATTGTTTCGGACAACCGGCGTCTGGTGCGTCAGTAATCGATGAAAAATGCCGCCAGCCCGAGTGGGGTGGCGGCATTCGTTCGTGGCGTGGGCCGGGTCGGCGCAGAGCGTTCAGATGCCCATGTTGGCCAGGCTCTGCATGATGTTGCGCAGGGTGCCGGCGAGTGTCGGATGGCTGGCTTCGAAACGCTCGACTGCCAGGTTGACGCCATCGACCAGCGTGGCGTCGGGGGCTGCTGCAGCCTCGCGTGCCAGCTGAACTTCGATTTCCTGAGTCAGAAGGTAAAGCGATGCCCGTTCCTCTTCACTGAGCGGCGTGTCCTGGGCCAGGTGTTGATGAAGGGCTTCCAGTTGCTGCTGCAGGTCATTTGCTGGCATAGAGTTCTCCCTTGTCGAATAGGCATAGGCATTGACCTCAAAGGGTACCTGAAGGTTTCTGCCTGTTCTGAAGGGTAATCCAGGCGCAGCCGCTTTGCCTGATCGGGATCAAGCGCTCAGGGTTTTTCGCCCTTGTGTCGACGCATGCCAATATCCTCCAGGCTGGCGCCGATCTCGCCCAGATGATCGACCACCGAGTGCACGCCCAGTCGGTAGAGCTGTAACGTGGCTTCGGCGCGCCGGCGCTCCTGCTCGCTGATCTCCAGCGCCTGCCAGTCGGCCGGGGCAAAGCCGCACAATGGGCCGCAGGCGGCCAGGCCGATCGTCCAGCAACCGGCATTCAGTCCGGCCTGCAGCAGCAGTGGGTTGCCACTGACCAGGATGCAGCCGTCCAGGTGTTGTACGCCCAATTGGCTCAGTGCCTGCCAGCAGCTGTCCGGAGCCGGCCAGGGTCTGGTCTGACGCGTCAGCACTGCTGCGACCTGGGGGGGCAAGGCTTCGGCCAGGCGCAGGCTGGCGTCGGCAGGCAGTGCATCGAGCCAGGCACAGGGTACGGCATCGGCTTGCAGGATTTCGAGCAAGCGAGCGGCACCGGGCGTCAGTTCGGCGTGTTCGCCGGCCACCTCGCTCAGCGTTTGCTGCAGAGCCTGTAACTGAGCCGTGTCCGGTGTCGTCCCCAGCAGGCTGGCCAGGGCCTGTTCCGCCGTGCTGGAGAGGGCAGGGCGTTCACGCTGCGGATGCAGGCGCTGCAACGCGACCGGTAGTGTACGGGCGCCAAAGTCGACCAGGCAGCCGGAAAGCTCGAAGATCAGGGCAGTAGGCGCGATATGGGGCATGAGGTCATCCGTGGCGGTGGCTGAGCAGGCCTCTGAACAGGATCGGTGTCGTCAGCGCGGCGTTGAAGACAGGCTGCCGGGCAGGAGCGTACAAGCCTTGATACGGGCTCAGTGCATGCTTCGCCTGATGCTGTCTGCGCTGATCGCTTCGCCCCGGTTTCAGCGGCCTGCCAGAGCAGCCTAGCGCCAACGGATGACCGTAATGTGACCGTTAGATGTGGCTGAACAAGGCGCGCACGTGTTCGGGCAGAGACACGGACGTGCCGCTGGCATGATCGATCCACACCAGCTTGCAGTAACCCTCGCCGTACAGCGTTTGCGGGTTTTCCTCGGTCGTCAGCCGGTGTTCGATCACCAGGCTGCTGCGTCCGACCGCAGCGGCCCGCAGCTCGACCACCACGGTGGCCGGGTGAACCACGGGCCTGAGGTAGGTGTGCTGGGTCTGCAGTATCACGGGGCCGAAGGGGACGTTGCTCATCGCCACGCCAAGGCGACCCGCGCTTCTTCCAGATACTGCATATAGATGATGTTATTGACGTGTCCGTAGCTGTCCATGTCGCCCCAGCGTACGGGGATGTGTGCGGTATGCAGCAGAGTCTTATAGGTCATCGCAATGTTCGCTATGCTGCCCAATCAGGGCGCCTGGCTTTATACTATGCGGTCTTCGAGCCACTGGCGGTGGCCACGTCATTTTCCTCAAGGAGAGATTTCATGCATGTGATCGGTGCTCGCTGGATCGTGCGCCTGGGTAGCCTGATGGCGCTCGTTGGCCTGAGCCTGGCGCCTGCCATGAGCCAGGCCGCTTCGGAAGACGACCCTTGGGAAGGTTTCAACCGCACCATCTTCCGCTTCAACGATACCCTCGACATCTATGCGTTGAAGCCGCTCGCGAAGGGCTATCAGGCCATTACCCCGCAGTTTCTGGAAGACGGCGTGCACAATGTCTTCGGCAACATCGGTGACGTTGGCAATCTGGCCAACAATGTGTTGCAGGGCAAGCTGCATGATGCGGGCGTCGATACGGGGCGTGTGATCTTCAACACCACCTTCGGCCTGCTGGGCTTCTTCGATGTGGCCAAACACATGGGGCTGCAGAAGAGCGACGAGGATTTCGGCCAGACTCTGGGCGTCTGGGGGCTGAACAGTGGCCCCTATCTGGTCATTCCGTTCCTGGGGCCGAGCACTGTGCGCGATGCCGCCGGCAGGGTGCCGGACAGCTTCCTCACGCCGTATCCGTACATGGATCACGTGGCGACCCGTAACGTGACCATGGCCGTGAGGGCGATCGATACCCGTGCCAGTCTGCTGCCGGCCGAGCGCCTGGTCAGTGGCGACAAGTACATCTTCATCCGCAACGCCTACCTGCAGAGTCGCGAGTTCAAGGTCAGGGACGGTGAGGTCGAAGACGACTTCTGATCTGTCATCCACGAAAAAGGCGGCCGTTGGCCGCCTTTTTCGTTGCTATTGGTTTCAGTGCATCGACAGGATAGCCAGCCCCAGAGACTGTCTGCCATCGCCCAGTTCAGCGATGCGAACCACTTCGGCTTCGGCGTCCAGACCGGCCAGTTCACTGTGGTCGGAGGGAATGTGGACGCGAACCTTGTCGCCCATGCTCAGGCTGACGTTCGCCTCGATTTGCATGCCGGTACTCGACAGATCCAGGCACAGTGCCGATGTTTCGCCTCCTGGGTGATGAAGCGTGACTGGCGCCTCCAGCCGCATGCGGATGAAGTCGCGTTTCTCGCTGTACGCTCGATCATTCTGACTCATGGACGCCATCCTCTTCTTATGATCTTTCCCGCGGCTCTTATAACCCTCGCCGATTTACCCTGTAAAGCCGCCGAACGACGACCGGCGCCGGCTTGAATCGGCAAGCGGATGGGAGTACCGTCTGCCCCTTGAAATTGCCCTGGCACCCCTTTGCGGCGCTGCGCCTCGGCTGCAACTCAATTGCTCCGGCGCAGTTTGCCTGGATTACCCATGCACAAAACCAGTGCCACTCTGCTGATCATCGACGACGACGACGTCGTACGTGTAAGCCTCGCGGCCTATCTCGAGGACAGCGGCTTCAAGGTCTTGCAGGCTACCAACGGTCTGCAGGGGCTGGAAATTTTCCAGCAGGAAAGCCCCGACCTGATGATCTGTGACCTGCGCATGCCGCAGGTTGACGGTCTCGAGCTGATCCGACGCATCAATGCCCTGGGCGTGGAAGTCCCTGTCATCGTGGTGTCCGGTGCCGGCGTGATGAACGACGCGGTAGAAGCCCTGCGTCTGGGCGCGGCGGATTACCTGATCAAGCCCCTGGAAGACCTGGCAGTGCTCGAGCACTCGGTGCGTCGTGCTCTGGATCGTTCTCGTCTGCGCGTCGAGAACCAGCGCTACCGGGAAAAGCTCGAGGCGACCAACCGTGAGTTGCAGGCCAGCCTGCACCTGTTGCAGGAAGATCAGAACGCCGGTCGTCAGGTGCAGATGAACATGCTGCCGGTGACGCCCTGGCAGGCCGATGGTCTGACCTTCGCCCACCAGATCATCCCGTCGCTCTATCTGTCCGGCGACTTCGTCGATTACTTCCGTATCGACGAGCGGCGGATCGCCTTCTACCTGGCCGATGTATCCGGTCATGGCGCATCCTCGGCATTCGTCACCGTACTGCTCAAGTTCATGACCACGCGCCTGCTCTACGAGTGGCGTCGTGGCGGCACGCTGCCGGAGTTCAAGCCTTCCGACGTGCTCGGCCACATCAACCGCGGGCTGATCAATTGCAAGCTGGGCAAGCATGTGACCATGTTGGGTGGTGTGATCGACGAGGAGAGCGGCACGCTCACCTACAGCATCGGCGGGCACCTGCCGCTGCCAGTGCTGTTCGAGGGCGGGCAGGCGCGTTACCTGGAGGGGCGTGGCCTGCCGGTCGGCCTGTTCGAGGAAGCCGAATATGGTGACCTGGAGATGGTGTTGCCGGAGTCTTTCAGCCTGACGCTGCTATCCGATGGCATTCTCGACCTGTTGCCGGGTGACACGCTGAAAGAGAAGGAACTGGCGCTGCCACAACTGGTTAGCCAGGCTGGCGGTACGCTGAGCGGTTTGCGTCAAGTTCTCGGTCTGGCCAATCTGGGTGAGATGCCCGATGATATCGCCTTGCTGGTGTTGAGCAGGAACCTTGCATGAATCCTGGGATAAGCCCCGGTCGTATCCAATTTGCCGAGCAGGATGGAACCTTCGTCCTGAAATTCGTCGGTGAAGTCCGTCTGACCTTGTGTTCGGCGCTGGATGCCACGATTGAAAAGATTTTTACCGCGTTGAATTTCTCGGCCATCGTCATCGACCTGACCGAGACTCGCAGTATCGACAGCACGACCCTAGGTCTGCTGGCCAAACTGTCCATCCTCTCGCGGCAGAAGGTCGGCTTGCTGCCGACCGTGGTCACCACTCACGACGATATCACGCGCCTGCTGGAGTCCATGGGCTTCGACCAGGTGTTCAATATCGTCGAGGGCCCGGTGCCGTGCCCGAATTGCCTGGATGATCTGCCATCGCAGGATCAGTCCGAGGAGGTGGTCAAGGCCAAGGTGCTGGAGGCTCACCGCATCCTGATGGGGCTCAACGAGTCCAACCGTGCAGCCTTCCATGACCTGGTGAGTGCGCTGGAGCGTCACTGACCGCTTTCCCGGCGGGGTGCGCCGTGCGCACCAGCTTTCATTGCCCCAAAGGGGCGCCCGCGTAAGCCGGCGCCCCTTCTGGTTTCAGGCCCTGGCAGTGAGCAGCGCTTCGAGCTTTTCCTGATCGCGGGCGAACAGGCGAATGCCTTCGGCCAATTTCTCGGTGGCCATGGCGTCTTCGTTCAACGCCCAGCGGAATGTACCCTCGTCGAGACTGTGACGTGCTTCGCCAGTTGCGCCGGGCGCCAGCACACGTTCGAGCGTGCCCTGGTCATCGGCCAGTTTCTGCAGCAGATCCGGGCTGATGGTCAGGCGGTCGCAGCCTGCCAGCGCTTCTATCTGTCCCTGGTTGCGGAAGCTCGCGCCCATCACTACGGTGCCGTAGTCGTTGCTCTTGTAGTAGTCGTAGATGCGCTTGACTGAGCGCACCCCCGGATCTTCTGCGCCGACGTAGTCGCGACCCTCGGCCTTCTTGTACCAGTCGTAGATGCGGCCCACGAAGGGCGAGATGAGGAACACGCCAGCATCGGCACAGGCCTGGGCCTGGGCGAAGGCGAACAGCAGGGTGAGGTTGGTCTGGATACCGGCTTTTTCCAGTTGCTCGGCGGCACGGATGCCTTCCCAGGTCGAAGCGATCTTGATCAGTACGCGTTCCCGGCCGATGCCAGCCTGGTCGTAGAGACCGATCAGGCGTTCGGCGCGGCGCAGCGTGGCGTCGGTATCGAAGGACAGTCGCGCATCCACTTCCGTGGAAATGCGCCCCGGGATCACCTTGAGAATTTCCTGGCCGACGGCAACGGCGAAGTGGTCGCAGGCCAGCCCCAGGTCGCCCTTGCCTGCGATCACGGCCTGGCTCAGCAGGTCGGCATAGCGCGGCAGAGTAGCTGCCTTGAGCAGCAGGGAGGGGTTGGTCGTGGCATCCACCGGTTGCAGGCGGGCGATGGCGTCGAGATCACCGGTGTCGGCGACCACGGTGGTGAACTGCTTGAGTTGTTCCAGCTTGGAGGTCATGACGGGGCCTTGTCGTTGCAGGTGTTGCGACCTTACCCGAGGTGCCCCTGGGCACTCAACGGGCGGCGCACTGACAATATTTACCATTTGGGTATGCGTTTTTTCCCGGCTCGTTCGTCTTTAACTCAAGAGACCCAGAAAAATCTCGAAGTCGGTGGAGTCCGGCTTTCATCACGCAGCCAAGGAGCCCGAATATGTCGACCCAGCGCAACGCGTCTTGTTCACTGAATCACGCCGAGAATGGTCCGGATAGTCGCCAGTGCCGCGCTTTGCTGCAGGCTGTCGGGCTGCGTTTCAGCATGCCGCGACAGAAGGTGGTGGAGGCTCTGTACGGAGCGGACGAAGATCAGGGGATTTCCAGCCGCGAACTGCACCAGCAACTGAGTGAGGCGGGCGAACCGCTGTCACTGGTCAGCGTGCGTCAGGTGCTGCGGCGCATGGAGGAAAGCGGCATGATTCAGGCGACCGGGCGTAGCCGTTATCGTCTGTCGGTATCGGCTCAGTGCCCGCGCAGCAGTTCGGCGGCCTGATCGAGCAGACCGAGCGGATCCTGCACCTTGTGGATGTCCACCGACAGCAACTGACGAAAGCGTCGGGCTCCGGGGAAGCCCTGGGCCAGGCCAAGCACGTGTCGGCTGACGTGGTGCAGGGTACCGCCTTCACGCAGGTGCTGTTCGACGTAAGGTTTCAGCGCCAGTAGAGCATCCATGCGGGTGATCGGTGTCGTACTGGCACCGAATAGCCTGCTGTCCACCTGCGCGAGCAGGAAGGGATTGTGGTAGGCCTCGCGGCCCAGCATCACGCCATCGAATGTCTCAAGGTGGCGTTCGCATTCCTCCAGCGTCTTGATACCGCCATTGAGGATGATTTCCAGATCCGGGAAGTCCCGTTTGAGTTGTGCCGCCACGTCGTAACGCAGTGGTGGGATTTCGCGGTTTTCCTTGGGCGACAGCCCTTCGAGAATGGCGATGCGGGCATGCACCGTAAAGCTGCGACAGCCGGCTTCGCGCACCTGGCCGACGAAATCGCACAGCTCGGCATAGCTGTCGCGGCCGTTGATGCCGATGCGATGCTTGACCGTCACCGGGATGCTGACGGTGTCCTGCATGGCCTTCACGCAATCGGCCACCAGCGCCGGGTGGCCCATCAGGCAGGCGCCGATCATGTTGTTCTGGACGCGGTCACTGGGGCAGCCGACGTTCAGGTTCACTTCGTCATAGCCGTGTTCTTCGGCCATCTTCGCGCAGGTTGCCAGATCCTGCGGGTTGCTGCCGCCCAGTTGCAGCGCCAGCGGATGCTCGCACTCGCTGTAGCGCAGGAAGCGCTCGCGGTCGCCGTGGATCAGCGCACCGGTGGTGACCATCTCGGTATAGAGCAGGGCGTGGCGCGACAGCTGACGCAGGAAGTAGCGGCAGTGGCGGTCGGTCCAGTCCATCATCGGTGCCACGGAGAAGCGGCGGGAGAGGGCGGCGGGGCGTGTGCAATCCTGGGACATGGGGTGCTGTGACGGGCTGGTAAAAACAGGGCGCATATTCTAGCAGCAAGGTTCGATGGCTCCCGGTGATTTTTATGTCCTGAACACGCCGTTTGGCCCATTTGCGACCAAAGTGTCGTTCTGGCTCGGCCCAAAGCAGCATTGTCGGGTTGTGGCGCAAGGGCGACGCTGGGCGGCAAGCTGCCCCGAGAATGATCGATGGCCGATCCAACCCCTGTCACTCGTCGCCTGGCCAATGGCGCCGAGGTCTGCGTGCTGCAACAGCCCTGGGCTGAGCGGGTGGGCGTGTGTCTGCGCGTCGCGGCGGGTAGCCACGACGAGCCGCGGGCTTACCCGGGGCTGGCGCATTTTCTCGAACACTTGCTGTTTCTCGGCAGCCGTCACTATCCGCCCGATCAGGGGCTGATGGCTTTCGTCCAGGGACAGGGCGGGCAGGTCAATGCCTCCACCCAGGCACGGCATACCGATTTCGTCTGCGAACTGCCGGCCGAGCATGTGCAGTCGGTGCTGGAGCGCTTGCTGGACATGCTGCGCTGGCCACTGCTGGAGATCGAGTCGCAGAGGCGCGAGCGCGAGGTGTTGCATGCCGAGTACCAGGCCCGTAGCCAGGATGGCGACAGCCGAATCGTTCATGCACTGGGCCAGGCATTGGCCAGCGGGCATCGTTGCGCCGATTTTCTCGCCGGTGATCGCACCAGTCTCGTGCTGGAGCAGGCCAGCTTCCAGCAGGCGTTGCATCGGTATCACCAGCGCCACTATCAGCCCGGACGCATGCGCCTGACCCTGGTCGGCCCGCAACCGCCAGAGCAGTTGCTGGCGATCGCCGAGCGGCAACTGGGGCAGATGCCTGCTGCGCTCGACGCGCCTGGTGATGCGCCGCTGGCCGACCTGTTGCCGCTGCGTGCGACTCGCTTGAGGTTGCAGCACAGTCAGGCAGGTCTGTACCTGGGCTGTGCGATCCAGGTGCAGGGCGATGGCCTGGAGCAGGCGCTGGAGCTAGTGCTCGATGCGTTGCAGGACGCGGCGCCCGCTGGTCTGCTCGCCGGGCTGCGCGAGATGGGCCTGTGCTGGCAGTTACGGGTGCGCGTGCTGTATCGCCATGAAGGGCAATGCCTGCTGCGTTTCGATTGCCTCGGGGCCGAGTCCGTTCACGGTGGGGCGTTGTGCGGCGCCGTTCAGGGCTGGTTGCGGCGTGTGCAGGACGATCCGGCCTGGGCGCTGCGACTGCGCGAATGGCGCCAGAGTGCCGCGTTGCGCCAGCTTGGCGCGGGCCCGCTATCCGTGGCGCAGCGCCTGCAAACGCCGGAGCTTGACGAAGCGCGCACGCTGCGCGCCCTCAGGGCCGTGCTGGCGCAGATGGCCGCTGGCGATGGCTGGATCGAACTGCAATGCGACGCGCAACCTCAGCCCGATTGGTCGGCTACCGGTTTGACTCTGCCGCTGCGCGCCTTGCCCGTAGAAGGCCGTGCCGTGGTGGTGCGCCATGATTGGCGACTGCCGGTCGGTGAGCGGCTGTTGCAGGCGAATGGGCCGGCGTCGGCCACGTTGCCTGCTGCCTTCTTGCGTCATCACTCGGGTTCGAGCGACGGCGGCCCGGCGGCCCTGTATTGGCAGGGGCGCCTGGAGGGTGATGGTGCTCTGGATGCACTCGACGCCACCTTGCAGGCTCGGATCGGTGATATGCGTCAGCGTGGCGAGCGCCTGGGGATCGTCACGCAACTGAGCGTGCAGCCTGGCGGCTGGACGCTGGTTCTGCACGGTGCTTCAAGGCTGCTGCCGTCGTTCAGTGCGCAGGTGGTACCGTTGCTGCTGGCGCCTGTCGATCGACTGGTCGAACCCTCGGCACAGGGGCTGCTTCTGCGTACGCTGATGCAACGCTTGCCTGAGCTTTGCCAGACGCCGGAGGCGCCTCGCTTGCAGGGTATGAGCGTCGGGCTTGCCGAGCGCGAGCAGGCGCAACTGGACGGACTCTGTGTCGTCGTCAAGCCTCTGCTCACGCCGTCACCTGTATTGCCCTGTGCCAACGGGCTCGTCTGGCGTTCGGTGGTGCAGACGGGGCGTGATGCGGCGCTGTCGCTGTTCTGTCCGCTGCCGCATGCCGATGCCCGTACCGAGGCCGCCTGGCGTCTGCTCGGGCAGGTGTTGCAGGGCCGTTTCTACCGGCGACTGCGGGGCGAGCTGCAACTGGGCTACGCCCTGTTCGCCGGCTTCCGGCAGGTGCAGGGGCTGCGCGGGCTGCTGTTCGCGTTGCAGTCGCCACATTGCGATGAGGTTGCCATCTTCGAGCACATTCGCGGCTTTCTAGCCGAGCACCGCCCTGTACTCCAGGACTCGGACTGGCAGGCTTGTCGCGATGCATTGCGGCAGGCGCTACGTCCGGCCGTGGCCAACGTGCCTCGCGCCGAGCAGGCGTGGCAGCTGCACCTGGCCGGCTTGCCCGAGGGGCACCCGCAACGGCTGCAAGAGGCGTTGACCACCCTGACGTCAGGCGACCTTCTGGTCGCTCACGAGCAACTGCTGTGCGCCCGCGACTGGCGGGTACTGGCCAGCGGGGCGCGTTGAGCGGTTCGAGCCGCACCGTTCGTCCTTTCTCATGCCGGGGCCGGTAAGCGCGCCTGCTTCACGAGCATCCTTTCTCTTTTCCCTTCGTTCATCGCCGTGTCGCGGTGCGCGGCGCTTTTCTACGCCCAAGGGTGGCCCAGGTACTACGACCTTCCTCCCGCTACCGGTAGCAGGTCGGTCGCGAGTCGCCAGAAGCAGGCCGGTACCTCCACGCCAAAGCAGCAGGGAAACGCTGCCAAGGCAGCGTATGGCGACCGTGGTGCGCTTTCGATAATCGCCTCCGACACGACTGCCCTGGCGGTCGCCACTCAAGCGGAGAGCGTTATGAACAAGAACAAGATCGCCATCACTCGATTTCTGCCCCTGACCCTGGCCACGGCCGTCGCTCTGGCGACCGCACAGCAAGCCGCTGCCGAGATCGTTCTGTACGACAAGGACGACACCACTTTCTCCACCGATGGTTACATCAACGCCTTCTACGTCAACAGCGACGTGGATCGTGACGGTGAGAAGTTCGATCGCCGCCAGTCGCGGGTGAAGATGGGCTTTCTGCCCAACTGGATCGGCTTCAACTTCGGCAAGGAGATCGATGGCCTCAAACTGACCGGTCGCTCGTCCTTCTGGGTCACCATCAACGATAGCGAGACCAACGGCACCGATACCGCCATCGATGTCCGCCAGTTCTATGGCACCGTCTCCAGCCCGGAATGGGGCGAGGTGCTGGTGGGCAAGGACTTCGGCCTGTTCTCGCGTTCGAACATCTTCCTCGACGAGTTGCTGGCCGGTTACGGCAACGTCTCCGATACCCTCGGTCTGGTGGACGGCAACGGCGTATCCTTCGGCAACATCGGTACCGGCTATCCTTACCCGTTCCCGACTTCGCAGATCACCTATCGCAACAACAACCTGGCCGAAGGCCTGCGTGTCGCGGTCGGCATCATGGATCCGGTCGACACCAACGACGACAGTGCCACCGGCAAGGCCTACCAGGAAAATCCGCGCTTCGAATCGGAGGTCAGCTACCAGTTCGATCTCGGTGGTTCGACCATCTACACCTGGGTCAACGGCGCCTATCAGACCTCGGAGAATACCGACGATACCGTCGACACCGTCACCTCCAAAGGTCTCGGTTACGGCGTACAGGCCAAGTTCGGTGGTCTGTCGCTGACCGGTTCGGGTTTCCAGGCCAAGGGTATCAATCCCTTCTTCACCAACAACCTGGGCGAACCGACCCTGCGTGACATCGACAGTGACGGTTACCTGCTGCAAGGCTCCTACAGCTGGGGCAAGAACCGCGTGGCGCTGTCCTACGGCAAGACCGAGGATGACGGCAACGGTCTGGGCGTGGCGGCCGACTACGAAACCCGTGGCATCGCCTATTTCCGCACCATCAACGACAACCTCAAGCTGGTCGCCGAGTACAACCAGTACGAGATCGACGCCGCCGAAGGCAGTGGCCTGAACGAGGACACCGATACCTTCGCCGTGGGTGCGGTACTGAGCTGGTAAGTCATTCGGCTTGCTCACGACGGGAGGCCTTGTGGCCTCCCGTTCTTTTAAGGATCGAAAGAGAACGATCATGATTGGAATCTGGAGCCATCAGGCTCAAACCTATCTGTTGGTGCTGGCGATCAGCACCACGCTGGTATTCGCACTGCCCATCTTCCTGTTTCCGCTGACCTGGGCGCGCCTGATGCGCTGGCGCATTCCGCAGGATGTCGACCTGGCCGTGTATTTCGGGCGCTGCCTGGGCGCCTTCATCCTCATCGTCGAGGCGCTGATGCTGCGTGCGGCGCTGACCGGTGAGGCGCTGCACACCACCTTCGAAGTGCTGGCTGCCGTGGCCCTGCTGATGGTGCTGGTGCATGTGCATGGGGCGATCATGCGCATCCAGCCGTGGACGGAAACCCTGGAGATCGGCTTCTACGCCGGGATGTTCGCGCTGACCCTGATGTTCTGGCCGGCTCTGTAAGAACGCGGGTGCGCACGGCGCACCCTGCACATGCATGGCGGCGTCCCAGGTAGGGTGCGCCATGCCCATCAGCGGTTCCCGTTCGTGAAGACGGACGAGGTAGCCCGGATCAAATCCGCGAACGCATCCCCCCGAATTGTCCTTGGCGCCCGGCGTACTGCTTCGCGAGTACGCCCTACGGATCGACTACCCAGTACTCAAGTAGCATGGGGCGGCTGTCGCCCCCTTCGTAGAATTTCCCCATGACCAGCAGGTGAATTGGGGCGTGATATGGCCTTGGAACAGTCGGAAGGCGTACTCAGCGCCGTATCCAGCACGAAGGATGTGGAATTGGCCGCCCAGGAGCTGGCGCGGCAACTGATCCATCCCTATCTCGGCTTCGTGCTGTTTTTCTGTTCGGCCGAGTACGACCTCGATGGTCTGGGCCAGGCACTGGAACAGCATTTCGGTGGGGTGAGCCTGGTCGGTTGCACCAGTGCCGGCGAGATCACTCCGCAGGGCTATGGGCGGGGCTGCGTGGTGGCGCTGGGTTTCGATCTGCGCAGCTTTTCCATCGCCAGCGTGCTGATCGACGAGATGGAGCGCTTCAATCTGCTCGATGCGCAGCACCTGGTCGACGGGCTGGTGAAGGACTGCCGCAGCAACGAGTTGGCCTCGATCAAGGGCCACAGCTTTGCCCTGACGCTGCTCGACGGCCTGTCCAGCCGCGAAGAACTGGTGCTCGGCGCACTCAGTGCGGCGCTGGGCAGCATTCCGCACTTCGGTGGCTCGGCCGGTGATGACAACCACCTGACCCACACCCACGTCTATCACGGTGGCCGCTTTCACAGTGGTGCCGCAGTGGTGGTGCTGTTCAACACCTGGCTGGAGTTCGAGGTGTTCAGTTCCCATCACATCGAGCCCAGTGGCGAGAAGCTGGTGGTGACCCGCGCCGACAGTTCCAGTCGACGGGTCTATGAACTCAATGCCGCACCGGCTGCGCAGGCGTACGCCGACCTCATCGGTATACCGGTGGAGTCGCTGGATCTGCGGGCGTTCGCTGCCTATCCGCTGGCCGTGCGCATCAGTGATCACTACTACGTGCGCTCGATCCAGCAGGTGCATGACGACCTCAGTCTGACCTTCTACTGCGCGGTGGAGAACGGCATCGTCCTGACCGCCATGCGTCCCGGCCCCCTGTTGCCCAACCTGCAGCAGTTGTTCGCCGGCCTGGAGCAACGCCTGGGATCGTTGTTGCTGACCATCGGCTGCGATTGCTTCCTGCGTCGTCTGGAAATCGAGAATGACGGTGGCGTCGAGCCGGTCGCCTCGTTGTTGCGCCAGCAGCGGGTGATCGGCTTCAACACCTACGGGGAGCAGTTCAATGGCATGCACATCAACCAGACCTTCACCGGCGTTGCCATTGGCCGCCCCACTGGCCGCTGTGAGCGCTGAACTGCAGGCGCGCTGCGAGGCCCTGGAACGCGAGAACGACAGGCTCAGGCGGATCAATGCGGCCTTGATCGAGCGGGTGGAGTCCATTCATTCGCGCGGGGACGATGCCTACGCGGCCTTCCAGCATTCGGTGGTGCTGTCCGAGCAGGTGCGCGAGCGCACCGATGCACTGAACCAGGCGATGGCCGAGCTGAAGTCGAGCAACCAGTTGCTCAGCGACGCACGGCTGCGTGCCGAGACTGCCCACCACCACCTGATCGATGCCATCGAGAGCATTTCCGATGCCTTCGTGCTGTTCGACGACCGCCAGCGCATCGTGTTGTTCAACAGCCGCTTCAAGGCGCTGCTTGCGCGCAGTCGCGCACGCATCGGCACTGGCGCGCGCCTGGAGGAAATCCGCCGCCTGACCCGCAGCAGCAGCCTGGTGCTGGAGGAGCAGCGCGGCAAGGAGGGCGAGCCCAGCCTGCTGCGCCTGCAGGACGGGCGCTGGGTGCAGGTCAGCGAGCGACCGACCCGCGAGGGTGGTCTGGTGATCCTCTACACCGACATCACCGAGGTGAAGCAGAGCGAGGCCGTGCGTCGTGAGCAGGCGCTGGCGCAGAAGTCGCGCCTGCTCCAGCGTGCCGTCGACAACCTGTCGCAGGGCATGGCCATGGTCAACGCCGACGGCGCCCTGGAGCTGTGGAACCATCGCTTCCTGGAGCTTTGCGGGCTGGCACCGATCAGTGCGCACCGGCCCTTTGCCGAGGTGATGGCCGAGAGCGAACTGGCCCTGCTGACGCCGGAAAGCCGCGACGCACAGGGCCAGCCATTGCACCAGATGGAGCTGCGTCTGTTCGACGGGCGCATGCTCGAGGTGCGTACCCATCCGCTGCCCACCGGTGGCTTCGTCAACACGTTCACCGACATCACCGAACGCCATCGTCAGGCGCAGGCGCTGAGCGACAGCGAGCGCTGGATTCGCCTGATCACCGACCACGTACCGGCGTTGATCGCCTACCTGTCGGCCGACCTGGTCTACGAGTTCACCAACAAGGTCTATGAGGAGTGGTACTGCTGGCCGCGCGGCGCCATGCTCGGCCAGAGCCTGCGCGAGGTGCACAGCGAGGAGCATTGCCAGCGCCTGGAGCCCTATGTCGAAGTGGCGCTGTCGGGCGAGAGCGTGACCTTCGAGTTCGCCGAGACCAACCACAGTGGCCAGGAGCGCTACATGCTGCGCTCCTACGTGCCCAACCGTCAGGCCAGCGGCGAGGTGGTGGGCATCTTCGTGCTGATCCGCGATATCACCGAGCGCCGCCGTACTGCCGAGGCACTGCACCAGGCTTATCACCACCTGGAGCAGCGCGTGCGTGAACGCACCGCCGAGCTGACCACGGTCAACGACCAGCTGCGCCGTGAGATCGACGAGCGCACGCAGATGGAGGCGCGCCTGCGCGAAGCCAAGGGCGAGGCCGAGCAGGCCAACCTGTCCAAGACCAAGTTCCTTGCCGCCGTCAGCCATGATCTGCTGCAACCGCTCAACGCGGCGCGGTTGTTCACCAGCGCGCTGCTGGAGAAGAACGATTTGAACGGTTGCGCGCCCCTGGTACGCAACGTCAGCAACTCGCTGGATGACGTGGAGAGCCTACTCGGTACCCTGGTGGATATCTCCAAGCTCGATGCCGGGGTGATCAAGCCGGATATCGCGCCATTCGCCGTCAGCGAGCTGCTGGAGAACCTGGCCACCGAATACCACCAGATCGCCCGTAGCGAGGGGCTACGTCTGGACTATCTGCCGTGTTCGGCGCTGGTGCGCAGTGACGTGCAACTGCTGGCGCGGATTCTGCGCAACTTCCTCAGCAACGCCATTCGCTATACCGCCAGCGGGCGCATCCTGCTCGGTTGCAGGCGGCGCGGCAACAGCCTGTCCATCGAGGTCTGGGATACCGGCATCGGCATTCCCACGGACAAGCTCGGCGAGATCTTCCAGGAGTTCAAACGCGGCGACACCGTGCAGCGCAAGCAGGATCGCGGGCTGGGGCTGGGGTTGGCGATCGTCGACAAGATTTCGCGCATGCTCGGCCACCGCATCCGCGTGGCGTCGCAGCAGGGCAGGGGCTCGATGTTCGCCGTGGAGGTGCCGCTGACCCGTCGTGCGCCGCGTGTGCGGGCGGTGCAGGACAGCCCGGATCAGTTGCTCGAACGCCTGAGCGGCGCGCGGGTATGGGTGCTGGACAACGATGCGGCGATCTGTGCCGGCATGCGTACCCTGCTCGAAGGCTGGGGTTGCCGGGTGGTCACGGCGCTGTCCGAGGAGGATCTGGCGCGCCAGGTGGACAACTACCACGACGAGGCCGACCTGCTGATCGCCGACTACCACCTCGACGACGAACGCAATGGCGTCGATGCCGTGGCACAGATCAATGCCCGGCGCAGCGCACCGCTACCGGCGCTGATGATCACCGCCAACTACAGCAACGAACTCAAGCAGCAGATGCGCGAGCTTGGCCACAGCCTGCTGCACAAGCCGGTACGGCCGATGAAGTTGAAAGCGGCCATGAGTCACCTGATGGAGCGTGGGGCGGGGGTTTGAGAGTGTCGTGAACCCCGGTGCGCATGGCGCACCCTGCGACGATCAAGCATCGATCACCCCGTAGGGTGCGCCGTGCGCACCGAAGCTGGTCCGTGGCTCGCGTGTGCAAGGAAATCGCTCAATTGTCGGCAATCAGGCGCTTGCCCAGGCTCACCGAGGCATCGACCTTGTAACCAAGCCGTTCATAGAAGGCCAGCGCCGCGGTGTTGGTATCGCGTACCTGGAGGCTGAGCTTGGGGCAGCCCATGGCCAGCAACTGCGCTTCGATATGCGCCATCAACTGGCGGGCGAGGCCCTGCTGGCGCTGCTGCGGGCATACCGCCAGGTAGTTGACCCAGCCGCGATGCCCTTCGTAGCCGGCCATCGCCGAGGCCACCAGCCTGCTGTCGATCTCACCCACCAGAAACAGCTCGGGCTGTACCTTCAGCTTGCGCTGGATGTCCTTGTACGGGTCGTTCCAGGGGCGGGTCAGGTCGCAGCGTTGCCAGAGGTCGACGACAGCGGCTTCGTCGGATAGCCGGAAGGGGCGGATGTGCATGGTCAACTCCATCAGAGCGAGTGCAAAGCCTGCTGCCTGGGGCGCAGGCATTCACGCAAAGCCGCCGTTTTATCACGGGTCGATGACGGGAGTCAGGACAACCTCGTCCGACGCTCCCGCGAAGGCGGGAGCTCAGGTGCTTCTTGATCTCCGGTTTCCCGCCTGCGCGGGAATGACGGCCCACCTGGCCGGCTCTAACGCCGCAGGTAAGAGGCGAAGTCGATGTCACCGGCGGAGAGAATGGCCTGCACCCGGTTGTGTACGCCGAGCTTGCGCAGGATGGCCGAGACATGCGCCTTCACGGTGGTTTCGGCGATGTCCAGGCTGTAGGCGATCTGCTTGTTCGACTCGCCCTTGGTCATGCGTTCGAGCACCAGTAGCTGCTTGCGTGTCAGCGCCTGCAGCAGCTCCGGGGGAATGCTGTGGCTGTCGTGGTGGGGGCGGGCGTTGCTGCTCTTCTGCGAGCGGATGATGTCCGGCGGCAGGTAGACGTTGCCGTCGAGGATCTGGGCGATGGCGTCGGTCATCTGTGCCCGTGGCGAGGACTTGGTGATGAAGCCCACCGCGCCGTAGGTGATGGCCTGCAGCACGATCTGCTTGTCCTGCTCGGCGGAGACGATCACCACCGGAATGGTCGGAGCCTCGTTGCGCAGGTTCATCAACCCGCCCAGCCCGTGCATGCCGGGCATGTTCAGGTCGAGCAGGATCAGATCCAGGTCGTCGTGGTTCTGGGTCAGTTCCAGGGCGCTGTCCAGGTCGGCGGTTTCCATGATCTCGCTACCGGGGAAACCGTCGGCGATGACGTTGTGGATGGCCTCACGAAACAGCGGATGATCATCGGCAATCAGAATCTTGTACATGGCCTTTCACCTCGTTGTTGTGATTATGGTGTGGCAGCGGGTGTGAGGAAAGCAGCAGGCAGTTCGGCAGGTTGGGCAGGTACCAGGGGCAGTCCGGCCTGCTCCCAGGCGTCGATGCCATCACGGTACCAGTAGAGCTGGCGATAGCCCATGGCATGGGCGCGGCGCGCGGCATTCCAGCTCAGCCAGCAGTCGGAGCGGCAGTAGAAGACGAAGGGCTGGCGCACGTCGCCACGGCTCTGCTGGTGCAGATAGTGAGTGAAATAGCGCTGCCATTGCGGCGCCAGGTTGCCGTCGCCGGCGTTGGCCAGCCAGAGGCTGCCGGGCAGGTTGGCGTGCGGGGCGTCTTCGATGAAGCGATTCTGCACCCAGGGGCGGCGATAGACGTCGATCAGGCGGGTATCCGGGCGTTCGGCGAGTAGCTTTTGCAGCGCAGGGGTATCGAGAATCTGCACGCCCTCCAGACTGGACGGCGTAGGGCTGCGGTACTGACTGCTGCGATAGCCATCGGCATCGAACAGCTCTTCGGAATGCGCGGCGCAGACCAGCAGCAGGGAGGCGAGCAGCAAGCCTGCTTGCACGGGCAGACGGTACTTCATGGCAAGGTCTCTACTTATTGTTGTGGCGGTATTACAGGCCATGGTCGCAGGCTTGGGAATTCTACGTTGGAGAGCAAAACCAGTACCAAAGTAGTAGAAATGACTGATGGGGAGTTCGTAGGGCGGGTGCAACCCGCCGTCGCGCTATTGGCGGGTTGCACCCGCCCTACGGATCTGGGCTGCATTCGGCAGCGGACGCAGAGCCACTCCCACGTGGAGCGAGAGCAACGATCACGTGCATGGCTGGTTTCAGCCCGCCTTGCGCAGTGCGGCATGCTGCGGGTTGAAGCTGACCACGGCCAGCAGCGTCAGCAACACCGTCAGGCCGGTGCAGATCAGCAGTGCATCGACATGCAGGCGCAGATACAGTGCGTTACGCACCAGCTCCACCGCATGGGTGAAGGGGTTGAGCGCGCACAGCCAGTACAGCCATTCGCTGGACTCGCGCATCTTCCACAACGGGTAAAGCGCCGAAGAGAGAAAGAACAGCGGGAAGATGACGAAATTCATCACCCCGGCGAAATTCTCCAGTTGGCGAATGCCATTTGACAGGAGCAACCCCAGAGCACTGAGCAGTAGCGCCACCAGCAGCAGCGCCGGCAGGGCGGCGAGCAGGCCCCAGGCGGGTGGCTGCACGCCGTAGACCCAGGCGATGGCGAGAAAGGCGTAGACCTGCAGCAATGAGATCAGTGCCGTGGCCAGCAGCTTGGCCACCAGCAGGAAGGCGCGTGGCAGCGGGCTGGTGAGCAGCACACGCATGCTGCCCATCTCGCGGTCGTAGACCATCGACAGCGAACCCTGCATGCCGTTGAACAACAGGATCATGCAGGCCAGGCCGGGCACGATGTAGGTGTCGTAGGTGATGTAGGTGTCGTACGGCTCGATGATGGCGATGCCCAGTGCGGCGCGGAAACCGGCGGCGAACACCAGTAGCCAGAGCAGCGGGCGCACCAGGGCGCTGAGAAAGCGCGAGCGCTGTAGCACGAAGCGCAGCCATTCGCGCAGCACGATGCCGCGCAGGCATTCCCAGTAGACACTCATGGGCGGACACCTCGTGTAGGGTGCGTCGTGCGCACCGCGGCCGTTTCGCCATTGCCTTTGTCGTCATCACGTTTCGGTCGGATCGCCTCGCGCACATGGCCACGCCCCAGCGCTTCGTCACCGGTCAGGCGGGCGAAGCTGATGGCCAGATCGTCGCCGAGCTGACCGGCCTTGCCCCAGGCCACGCGTTCGCCACGATGCAGGATCAGCAGGTCGTCGCTGGACTCGATCTCGTCCAGCAGGTGCGTCGTCCACAGCACGCAAAGCCCCTGCTCGCGGCACAGGTTGCGCACGTGCCGGCCCAGTGCCAGGCGGCTGGCCGGGTCGAGCCCGGCACTGGCTTCGTCGAGCAGCAGCAGGCGCGGCTGGTGGAGCAGGGCGCGGGCGATCTCCACGCGGCGACGGTGGCCGCCGTTGAGGGTGCGTACCTTGTCGTGACGACGTTCGGCGAGATCCTGGCGCAGCAGTTCCTCGTCGATACGCGCCTGCGCCTCACGGCGCGGCATGCCATGCAGAGACGCGTGGTAGGCGAGGTTCTGCTGTACCGAGAGATCGAGATCCAGCGTGCTCTGCTGAAACACCACGCCAAGCTGGCGCAGCGCCTGGCGCGGTTCGTCACGCAGGCTGTGACCGAAGATGCGGATGTCGCCCTGCTGCAGGTCGTACAGGCGGGTGAGCAGGGCGATCAGGGTGGACTTGCCTGCGCCGTTGGGGCCGAGCAGGGCGCCGAAGCGCCCCGGCGCCAGCTCGAAGGCCAGATCGCTCAGCGCCTGGCGTGCGCCATAGGCGAAGCCGATGCCGCTCACCTCAAGGGCATTCATGGCGTCACCACCACGCCCCAGGGGTAGCGGCCAACCTTGATCGATTTGCTCACCTTGAGCGTATCGACATCGATGATCGACACATCGCCGCTGACGCCATTGGTGGTCAGCAGGCGCTTCTGGTCCGGGGTGAATGCCAGGTGCCATACGCGTCGGCCCACCAGCAGGTAATCGAGTATCTCGAAGGTCTTGGCGTCCACCACGGCCACATGGTTGGCCGGGCCGAGGGCGACGAAGGCGTACTTGCCGTCATCGGAGAGCTTGACCCCCACCGGCTGCACCTTGTCCGGGTGCACGCCCTTGATGGCGAAGTTGAGCACCTTGAGTATCTGGCGCGAGTCCACGTCCAGCACCGTCACCGTGCCGCCGATCTCGGCCGAGGCCCACAGGCGCTTGCCGTTCTTCTCGAACTCGACGTGACGCGGGCGCTGGTCGACCAGGGTGTTGTCGACCAGTTGATTGGTGCTGGTGTCGATCCAGTGCAGCATGTTGGTGGTCTCGCTGGTGTTGACCGCCCACTTGCCGTCGGGGCTGACGGCCATGCCTTCGGGCTCCACGCCGACTTCGATCTGCGCCAGCACCTCGTCGCTCCGGGTGTCGACCACGGTGACCAGGGCATCGTCCTCGTTGGAGATGTACAGCCAGCGGTCGTTGGGGTGCAGGGCGAACTGCTCGGGGTCGGCGCCGGAGGGCAGCTCCTTGATGATCTTGCGTGTGGCCAGATCCATCACCTGGACGCGATCCGAGTCGCTGGCGCAGATGTACAGAAGCTTGTTGTCGGAGGACAGCAGCAACCCGCGCGGGCGCATGCCGACGTCGAGGGTGGCGGTGACTTCGAGGCTGTCGAGGTCGATGACGCTGATGCTGTCATCCTTCTCGTTGGACACGTAGGCGGTGGCAGCAATGGCCGAGTGGCAGGCCAGGCCGAAGGCGACGGCGCAGGCGATACGGGTCAGACGCATGGGGTTGATCCTCTTGTTGTTGTCCTGGGTGGCAGGTGGTGCGTGCGGTGCGCCCTGAGGTTCACTGTGGGTGGGGGGCACCGTGCGCACCCTCAATCAGCTGTGCCTGCCAGATCACAGCTCACCTCGGGCCGGTCGTAGCCCAGGCTGTCCATCTCGTTGCTGGGGTGGAGAAAGCCGTCTTGTGGCGAAGTGCTGACCAGGGCGCGTGGATGCACCAGCGGTATGGGTTGGCGCAGCTCGCCATTCCACGGACGGAAGCTCAACTTGCGACCCTTGAAGCCATCCAGCGGCAGGTCGGCGGACAGCGCCAGGGTGCGGATGGCCTGCGGCTCGGCAGCGCGCAGTCGGGTCACGGCGGTGGCGATGCTGCGCACGGCCATCCAGGCGGCGAAGTCGCGGTCGTTCATCCAGCGTCCCGCCAGTTCTTCGAAGCGCTTCTGCAATTGCGCGGCGCCGAAGGTTTCCACCGTCTTGTGCCAGGCGGTCGGGGTCAGCCCCTGGGTACCGGCCACCGGGCGCGGATACCAGGTGTTGTAGGGCAGGTATTCGCCGAAGTCGCCGCGCTCGTCGGCCACCAGTACCACGTCGTACTCGCTGGCCTGGGTGAACAGCGGCATCTCCGCCTGGGCGCTGCGGCGCTGGTCATTGTCGAAACTCCACGGCTTCTCGGCGACGATCCTGTGGCCGAAGCGCTTGGCCGCGCGCCTGAGGGCATCGGCATAGGCGATGTCGTCCTCGGTGCTGCCGGTCACCAGCAGCCAGCGCGTCCATTTGCGCACGGCGAGAAACTGCGCCAGCGCGTCGGCCAGCATGGCGCGGCTGGGCAGGGTGTGCAGTACGTTGCCCAGGCACTGCTCGCGACGCAGACCGTCGTCGGCGCTGCCGGCATTGAGCAGCAGGCTGTCCGGCAGGCGCTCGCTGAGCTGGCGCAGGGTAGCGGCGGGGGCATTGATCACGAACAGGCGGATGCCGGCCTGATGCTGGCGTTCGGCGGCGGCGAGCAGCTCGCTCGCATCGGCGCTCTCGGCGCTCTGCAACTCGAACTGCTGCTTGAGGAAGCGTCCGGTGCTGTTGCTGTCGATGATCGCCAGTTCGGCGCCGCGACGACCGGCGTCAGGCGGTTCGGGAATGACGTTGGACAGCAGCGGGCCACGTGGCGGCAGGTGCGCCAGGTAGCCGATGCGCACCTGCAGTTCGTTGGCGGCAGCTCCGCTCGCCACGCCGAACGCGGTGGCGAGGCAGAACAACAGGCGGCAACTGATCCGGTGCATGGGGCGACTCCTGCAAAGGGTGCCGCCAGCATAGAAAGCGTTGCCGGGTCGGGAAATATGCCCAAGGTAGCGCCGGACACGTACGAAGGTCGTAGTCCGCCTGGTCGCAAAGGCCTGCGCGGCGCAGCGGTGCGCCGGGAAATATGCCCAAAGTACCAGCCGCTCAGTACCAAGGTAGTAACCCGGCGCAGGGCTTTGCTTCTTAGCATGGCGGCATGTCCCCCATAACAAGAACAGGTGAACGCCATGCGAATTTTCAAGGCCCTTATGCTGCCGCTACTGCTGATCATCAGCCTGCTCGGCGTTGACCAGCTTCATGCCGCCGGCGACATGACCCGTCGCCCGGTGGCGTTGCCCGATCTGGTGCTGGGCAGCGAAGAGAGCGACTACTCCATGTCGCAGAACGAGTACCAGCTGGAAACCGGCCAGGCCTATCAGCTCAGGATCATCTCCAACGGGCAGAAGGAATACGCCTTCCAGGCGCCGGAATTCGCGACCTCCATCTACCTGCGCAAGGTCGAGGCGGGTGGTGTGGAGATCAAGGCGGTCACCTTGACCGAGCTGGAATTCGAGGAGGCCGGTGAGGCAGAGATCTTCTTCCTGCCGGTCAAGCCGGGCAAGTTCCGCTTCTACGCCAAGGGCCTGGAAGGCAAGGGCATGCTCGGCCATTTTGTCGTCAAGTAGCGTGGTCAAGTAGATGACCGCTCTCGGTCGTATCAACCTGGGTGTCAGCCTGCTGTTCGCGCTCGTGACCCTGGCTGGCCTGGTGCTGCTGTTGCGCCAGGCCAGTCACGATGTACAGCGCGAACTGCAGGCCGCCGAAGCCGTGGTGGAATATCTCGGCGAAGTGGCGCGCAACAATCCCGGCAGCCTGCGTCCGGAGTTGACCGACAACCTGAGGCACATCCGTGTGAGCTGGCTGAGCCCAGGGGAACAGCCCAGGCAGCAGACCGAGAACGCCCTCGAACACTGGATCGCCGAGCGCCTGCTGGGCTCGGCTTCGCTGGTGGCCGATGCCTGGCCGCTGGAGGGCGGCCGCGAGCTGCGTATCGCCCTCGATCCCTACGACGAGATCGAGGAAATCTACGACTCGCTGCTGCAACTGCTGCTGCTCAGCGCCTTCGCCCTGGTTCTCAGCCTGCTGACCATCCGCTTCGCCGTGCGACGCGCCCGTCGTGTACTGGACGAACTGCTCGCCGGCCTGCGCGAAGTCGGTGCCGGTCACTTCGATACCCGCCTGCATGACCACGGCCTGGCCGAGGCCAAGCACCTGGCGGCGCACTTCAACGACATGGCCATCACCCTGCAACAGGTGCAGGCGGACAACGTCGAGCTGACCCAGGCACTGCTGGAGTTGCAGGAGCGTGAGCGTACGCGCCTGGGCCAGACCCTGCATGACGATCTGGGCCAGTACCTCAGCGGCATCCGCGCCCAGGCCTGTCTGCTCAAGGTGATCGCCGACCGGCCACAACAGGTGCAGGACACCGCGCGCCTGCTGGATGACAACTGCGAGCGCCTGCAACAGGGCTTCCGCAGTCTGATCCGCGACCTCTACCCGGTGGTGCTGGAGCGCCTGGAACTCGGCCCGGCATTGCAGCAACTGGCCGCCGACTGGCAGCAGGCGCAAGGCATTCGCTGCCATCTGCAACTGGGCGAGCAACTGCCGAGCCTGCCGCTGGCGAGCAAGGCTCATCTCTATCGCCTGGTGCAGGAGGCGCTGACCAACGTGGCCCGCCATGCCGATGCCAGCGAAGTACGCATTCGCCTGCAACGCCGCGGCCAGGGGCTGCGTCTGCTGGTGCGCGACAACGGTCAGGGCACCGCGCTGCCGTTGCGCCCCGGTATCGGCCTGCGCTCGATGCGTGAACGCAGCCGTAGCCTCGGCGGTGAACTGCGTTTGCATAGCCGTCCGCAGGCCGGCTGGGCACTGTGCCTGAACATTCCTCTGGAGGTGACGCGATGAAGGTTCTGTTGGTGGACGACCACGCCGTCGTGCGTCAGGGCTATGCCAGCCTGCTGCGCGCCCTGCTGCCGGACGTGCAATTGCGCGAAGCCTGCGATGGTGAACAGGCCCTGCAACGGGTGCAGGAAGAGATTCCAAACCTGGTGATCATGGACATCGGCCTGCCCGGCATCAGCGGCCTGGAAACCACTCGCCGCCTGCGCCAGCGCCTGCCGCAACTGCGCGTGCTGTTCTTCAGCATGCACGACGAGCTGCCCCTGGTACGCCAGGCGCTGGACGCCGGCGCCATCGGCTACCTGACCAAGAACTCGTCACCGGACGTGCTGGTGGAGGCAGTCAAGCGCACCGCAGCCGGCCACGCCTATATCGAGCAGCCCCTGGCCACCCAGCTCGCCTGCAATCCCAGTGGGAGCGACGGCCTCGACCCGCGCCTGCGCGAACTGACCCAGCGCGAGTTCGAAATCTTCGTCATGCTCGCCCGCGGCCTGCCACCCCGGCAGATCGCCGAGAAGCTGTGCATCAGTGCCAAGACCCTGTCCAACTACCAGACCCTGATAAAGAACAAGCTGCAGATCGCCTCGCAGGCGGAGCTGGTGCATTTGGCGATTGATAGTGGGGTGGTTCGGGTGGGGTTGGAGAGTGCCTGAGGCGGTTGCGCAAAGGTGGATGAAGAGCGCTTTCGTTTCTTGATGCTTAGGGAAACTCTGAAAAAGCCGTCATGGCTCGCTGCGTTCGCCCTGTTCGGGCCGTACTGAAGTGCGTTCAGCGCAAGCGCTGTCACGCGTCGGCGAACTGCGAACTTGCTGGGCTCCCGCCTTCGCGGGAGTGACGATAAGTGACTTTTTCAGAACATCCTTGGATCGCAAGGGGGTGTAAAGGGAGAAAGGATTTCATGCGCAACAAAAACGAGCCCTGATTGCGTAATCGGTTCGTTGCCTTGAGTTACGTAAGAATCAGGGCGTCGTGATTCAGTGATAGTCGGTGCCGGAGTAATCTGTTCCGGCCGGATTCGGTAGGATGTTAGAGAGAAATTGTTGAATATCGGTATTGTCGTTCAGCCATGTGCCAACGGCGTAACCTAATGCACCGGCTGCCGCCACGCCAGCGCCTGCTGCTGCACCAATACCCCCGGCGGCGGCAATAGCGGTCGCACCCATTCCTCCGGCGCTCGCGGCATACGACACCCCGAAGGCTCCCCCCAGAGCACCCTCCACTGCAGCTGCATCCGCTACGGTACCCGCGCCGGCAACCAGTTCCATTTCGACAATAGATAAAGTATGCATTTGATATTACTCCTGTTTCTTGTTCTTGCCTAAAAGCACTTTCAATAAAAGGGTGTTGTTGGGTGTTTTCATATATTGCTCTATCGTTTTTTTGTTGGTGTGGAAGAAGGCAAGTACGGCGATGCTGCCAAGCAGGATAAAGCCACTCCAGATGAATATATGGTCATGCCATGCTTGATCCGTCGAGAGCATCAAGTTGACCGTTGAACCCGAAAAGATCAGGACAAAAGAGCAGGAGAACAATAAATAGCGCATTGGGTTCACCTTCATGAACGCTGACGTGCCGACTGAGTTCGCGGAATGATTGCGACTCACCTCAAGACAGGTGGAGCCAGGGGGCGTAAAGACGAGCCCTTGTGCAGTTCTGGCCAAATGGGATGCCCTGCATGTTACGGGCTTCGCTCAGGCACTATAACCCTACAGATGTAGGGGCGTGCTGCCATGTGTAGGGGCAACGCGCTCGGAACCGCGCAGTTGTGACTGGGGGCTGGGTGTATGAGCCGGGTTCACGGTCGAGAGGCGAATATCCGCGAAACCGTTGAGCATCGCGGCTGAAGCCGCTCCTGCAAAGGGGCTCAGCGAGTAGCCTAGACTCCTCTCCTGCCAACGGCGGATAAAAAGCGTCAGCTACGCGCCCCGATCCACCCTACGCTGTGACGGGATTTGTAGGGTGGACAACGCGAAGCTTGTCCACCATGTCCGCAGCTCAGATGTCGAAGGTGGAAAAGCTTGGCCGCTTCCACCCTCAGCGCCTCACTCACCGCCTTCGCGCACCACCCGCCAAACCGTATTCGCCAGATCATCCGCGACGATCAATGCGCCACGTGGATCGACTGTCACGCCTACCGGGCGGCCACGGGTCTTGCCGTCTTCGTCGCGAAAGCCGGTGACGAAGTCGATGGGGTCGCCTGAGGGGCGGCCGTTTTCGAACGGCACGAAGATCACCTTGTAGCCCACCGGGTTCTTGCGGTTCCAGCTGCCGTGCTCGCCGACGAATACGCCGTCGGCATATTGCTCGCCCATCACCTCGCTGGAGAAATCCAGACCCAGCGCGGCGACGTGGGCGCCAAGGGCGTAGTCCGGAGCGATGGCGCTGGCCACCTTGTCCGGGTTCTGCGGTTTTACCCGTGGGTCGACGTGCTGGCCGAAGTAGCTGTAGGGCCAGCCGTAGAAGCCGCCTTCCTGCACCGAGGTGAGGTAGTCGGGCACCAGATCTTCGCCCAGTTCGTCACGCTCGTTGACCACCGCCCACAAGGTGCCGGTTCCCGGCTGGATGGCCAGCGCAGTGGGGTTGCGCAGGCCGGTGGCGTAGGGCGTGTGGGCGCCGGTTGTGGCGTCGATCTGCCAGACCATGGCGCGGTCGACTTCAGCCTCCATGCCGCGCTCGGTGATGTTGCTGTTGGAGCCGATGCCAACGTACAGGTAGCGGCCGTCTTCGCTGATGGTCAGTGCCTTGGTCCAGTGATGGTTGATCGCCGAGGGCAGGTCGGCGACCTTGCTTGGCGGGCCGCTGGCTTCGGTCTGGCCTTCTTCGTAGTCGAAGCGCACCAGCTCGTCCTGGTTGGCCACGTACAGGTTGCCTTCGTGCAGGGCCAGACCGTAGGGCGCATTGAGGCCGTCGGCGAATACCGTTTGCAGCTCGTAGG
>Ga0209699_100282_pt1 | contig 38705 bp, 26 predicted proteins | sample SynthPrep_1_END__FD_187204 | JGI IMG/M metagenome (GOLD analysis project Ga0209699, IMG submission 187204) | Synthetic microbial communities from Ohio, USA - SynthPrep_1_END_DS7_MetaG (SPAdes) (version 2) | ecosystem: Engineered > Bioreactor > Aerobic > Activated sludge | place: USA: Ohio...
GTGTTGCGCGGCGTCGCCAGTCAGCCGCGCGAGCAGGCCCCCTTTACCGAGGTGCTGGGCGTGCAGGCATTGCCCGAGCAGGTCGGCTGGGCCGATTACGTGGTCAACCTGCTGCCGGATACCCCGGCCACGCGCAATCTCTATGATCAGGCATTGCTGGCACGCTTTCGGCCGCATGCCGTGCTGATCAACGCCGGCCGTGGTACTGCGGTGGTGGACGATGATCTGGTTGCGGCGCTGCGGCAGAACCGCCTGGCCGGAGCCGTGATCGATGTCTGCCGCGAGGAGCCGCTGCCTGCCGGGCACGCGTTCTGGACAGCGCCGCGCCTGCTGCTCACGGGGCACAGTTCGGCACCGACCGATCCGACCCTGATGGCAGACCTGTTTCTCGACAACCTGGCGCGCTGGCAGGCCGGGGAGAGCCTGCGCGGCGAAGTGGATTTCTCACGCGGTTATTGAGGACGTGTTGCCCTCGCAGGTCGGGTGCCAGCCGCCGTTGGTGATGCGGCGGGTCACACGCACCCTGCGGTTTCAGCCTTCGCGCTGGTGCACCGATACGCCTGCCGCGAAGGTTTCCTTCACGGCGCGATCGTCGCCCAGCATGGTCAGGGCGAACAGGCGTTCTTCCAGGCTCCTGGCCTGCTGCATGCGGTAGCTCATCAGCGGCGTGGCGTTGTAGTCGAGCACCAGGAAGTCGGCATCCTTGCCGGGCAGGAAGTTGCCCAGCCTGTCGTCCAGGTACAGCGCGTTGGCACCGCCCAGCGTGGCCAGGTACAGCGACTTGAATGGGTCGAGCTTCCTGCCCTGCAACTGCATCACCTTGTACGCCTCGTTCAGCGATTGCAGCTGGCTGAAGCTTGTGCCGGCGCCCACGTCGGTACCCAGGCCGACGCGCACGCCATGGCGCTCCAGTTTGTTCAGGTCGAACAGGCCGCTGCCCAGGAACAGGTTGGAGGTGGGGCAGAAGGCTACCGCCGAACCCGTTTCGGCAAGGCGCTTGCACTCCCCGTCGCACAGGTGCACGCCATGGGCGAACACGGCGCGCGGGCCGATCAGCCTGTGGTGGTCGTAGACGTCCAGGTAGCCCTTGCGCTCGGGAAACAGCTCTTTCACCCATTCGATCTCCTTGCGGTTCTCGGACAGGTGGGTGTGCATGTACAGATTCGGGTATTCGCCCAGCAACTTGCCGGCCAGCTCCAGTTGCGCAGGCGTGCTGGTGGGGGCGAAGCGCGGGGTCACCGCGTAGTGCAGGCGGCCCTTGCCATGCCAGCGTTCGATCAGTGCCTTGCTCTCGGCATAGCCGGACTCGGCCGTGTCGGTCAGGTAGTCCGGGGCGTTACGGTCCATCAGCACCTTGCCGGCGATCATGCACAGGTCGAGGCGCTCGGCGGCTTCGAAGAAGGCATCCACCGACTGCGGGTGCACCGTGCCGAACACCAGGGCGGTGGTGGTGCCGTTGCGCAGCAGTTCCTTGAGGAAGATCGCCGCCACGTCGCTGGCATGGGCCTTGTCGGCGAACTGCTGCTCGGTGGGGAAGGTGTAGGTTTCGAGCCAGTCGAGCAACTGCTCGCCGTAGGAGGCGATCATCCCGGTCTGCGGGTAGTGGATGTGCGTGTCGATGAAGCCGGGGGTGATCAGCGCATCGCGGTATTCACGGATTTCGACGCCGGCCAGCTTCGGCAGCAGTTCGGACGCTGCACCGACCTGGACGACCTTGCCGTTCTCGATCAGCAGGATGCCGTCCTCGAAATACTGGAAGGATTGCTCGATACCGACGACAGCCGGATCGGCAATGCTGTGCAGGATGGCGGCGCGGTAGGCTTTGCGGGTGTTGCTCATCATTGAGGTCTCGTACGTGAGCGCGCGGGGCGCGCCATGCAAATGGGCGGTGCGCACGGCGCACCCTGCAATCCCGGCCCGTAGGGTGCGCCATGCGCACCGGGAATCAGGATCGGCGTGAGGCCGGCAGCAATTTGGCGATGCTGGATTCGCCTTTCTTCACGTCCTGGCCAAAGGTGGCGTTGTAGGTGGCGATCACCTCGCCGGCGATGGACACGGCGATCTCCACCGGCAGCTTGCCTTTCACTTCGGCCAGGCCCATGGGGCAGCGCATGCGTGCCATCAGCGTGTCTTCGAAGCCGCGTTCGCGCAGGCGATGTTCGAACTTGACGCGCTTGGTCTTCGAGCCGATCAGGCCGTAGTAGGCGAAATCACCGCGTTTGAGGATGGCGGCGGTCAGCTCCAGGTCGAGCTGGTGGTTATGGGTCATGACGATGAAGTAGCTGCCGGGCGGCATGTTTTCGACTTCGTCGACCACTTCATCGTTGATGACTTTCTCTGCGCCGAAGGGTATCCGCTCGGGAAACTCGTTCTCCCGCGAGTCGATCCAGCGCACCTTGCACGGCAGGCTGGCGAGCAGCGGCACCAGGGCGCGGCCGACATGGCCGGCGCCGAACACGGCGATCTGCGCCTGCGGCTGACCCATGGGCTCGAACAGCAGCACGGTGGCGCCGCCGCAGCACTGGCCCAGGCTGGCGCCGAGGGAGAAGCGCTCCAGGCGAGTGTCCTGGCTGCGGCTGGCGAGCATTTCGCGGGCCATCTCCATGGCCTTGTATTCCATGTGGCCGCCGCCGATGGTTGCGAAGATGCGCTCGGCGGTGACCACCATTTTCGAGCCGGCATTACGTGGCGTCGAGCCGCGTTCTTCGATGATGGTCACCAGAACGCAGGCTTCACCTTTGTCCTGCAGCTCGGCGAGGGCGCTGATCCAGCTCATTTGCTCAGCCTCCAGGAAGGCGTGGTCTGTCCCGGGCGCGGCAGGCGCCAGTTGTTCGGCGAGGGCTCCAGGATGGGAACCGGTGCCGGACGTGCGGGTGGGTCATTCGGCTCGGTGCGTCTTGTCATTGTCGTACACCTGTTTGATTCGAACTACATGGCTGTTCTCCCCTCTACCGCTTGCGGGAGAGGGGCGGGGGAGAGGGTTGCCGGCGCTATCGAGTTGCCTGAATCACCCTCTCCCCAACCCTCTCTCATAAATGGGAGAGGGCGTCGGTCGCGTCAGGCTGGTTCGGCCTCGGCAGGGCTGGCCGCCTTGGTCTGTGCTTTCAACTTGCGCATCTGCTCGACTCCCCAGAGCACGCGCTCGGGCGTGGCCGGCGCGTCGATCTGCGGCTGCACCTTGTAGTCGGCCAGGCTGGCCACGGCGTCCTTCAGTGCACACCAGGCGGCGATGCCGAGCATGAACGGCGGCTCGCCCACGGCCTTTGAGTGGAACACGGTGTCTTCCGGGTTCTTGCGGTTTTCCACCAGTTTCACGCGCAGGTCGATGGGCATGTCGGCGATGGCCGGAATCTTGTAGCTGGCAGGACCTGCGGTCATCAGCTTGCCCTTGGCGTTCCACACCAGTTCCTCGGTGGTCAGCCAGCCCATGCCCTGGACGAAGGCGCCCTCGACCTGGCCGATGTCGATGGCCGGGTTCAGCGAGTCGCCGACGTCATGCAGGATGTCGGCGCGCAGCATGCGGTATTCCCCGGTCAGGGTGTCGACCAGCACTTCCACGCAGGCCACGCCGTAGGCGTAGTAGTAGAAGGGGCGGCCGGCGGCCTTGTCGCGGTCATAGAAAATCTTCGGCGTGCGGTAGAACCCGGTGGAGGACAGCGACACCTGGCCGAAGTAGGCCTTCTGGATCATCGCCTCGAACGACAGGAAGTGGTCGCGCACACGTACCTGGCCATTGCGGAACTCGACGTCCTCGGGCGTGACCCGGTATTCGCGCACGAGGAAATCCACCAGGCGCTGTTTGATGGTCTCGGCCGCGTTCTTCGCCGCCATGCCGTTGAGGTCGGCGCCACTGGAGGCTGCGGTCGGCGAGGTGTTGGGCACTTTGTCGGTGTTGGTGGCGGTGATCTGGATGCGCGAGATGTCCACCTGGAACACCTCGGCCACCACCTGGGCAACCTTGGTGTTGAGGCCCTGGCCCATCTCGGTGCCGCCATGGTTCAGGTGGATCGAGCCGTCGGTGTAGATATGGATCAGCGCGCCGGCCTGGTTGAGGAAGGTGGCGGTGAAGCTGATGCCGAATTTCACCGGGGTCATGGCCAGGCCTTTCTTCAGCACCGGGCTGCCGGCGTTGAAGGCGCGGATTGCCTCGCGGCGCCTGGCGTAGTCGCTGCTGGCTTCCAGTTCGGCGGTCATCTCGTGGATGACGTTGTGTTCGACGGTCTGGTGGTAGTGGGTAACGTTGCGCTCGGTCTTGCCGTAGTAGTTGAGCTTGCGCACCTCCAGCGGATCCTTGCCCAGGCTGCGGGCCACGGCGTCCATCACTTCCTCGATGGCGACCATGCCCTGCGGGCCGCCGAAGCCGCGGTAGGCGGTGTTCGATGCGGTGTTGGTCTTGCAGCGATGGCCGTTGATGGTGGCGTTGCCGAGGAAGTAGGCGTTGTCCGAGTGGAACATGGCGCGGTCGACGATGGAGCCGGACAGATCAGGCGAGTAGCCGCAGTTGCCGGCCAGATCCATCTCGATACCCTGCAGCAGGCCGTCGTCATCGAAGCCGACGTCGTACTCGACGTAGAAGGGGTGACGCTTGCCGGTCATGCTCATGTCTTCCATGCGCGGCAGGCGCATCTTGGTCGGCCGGCCGGTGAGGTGCGCGATCACCGCGCACAGGCAGGCCGGGCCGGCGGCCTGGGTTTCCTTGCCGCCGAAACCGCCGCCCATGCGGCGCATGTCGATGACGATCCTGTTCATCGGCACACCGAGCACTTCGGCCACCAGCTTCTGCACTTCGGTGGGGTTCTGCGTCGAGGTGTAGACCAGCATGCCGCCATCTTCGCTGGGCATCACCGAGGACACCTGGGTTTCCAGGTAGAAGTGTTCCTGGCCACCGATATGCAGGGTGCCTTGCAGGCGGTGCTTTGCTCCGGCCAGTTGGCTGGCCGAGTCACCGATGCGGTGGGTGTGGCTGGCGAGCACGAAATGCTTCTTGCGCAAGGCTTCGACCACGTCGAGCACCGGCTCCAGGTCCTCGTACTCGACGATGGCTGCCATGGCCGCCTTGCGTGCGGTTTCCAGGCTGTCGGCGGCCACTGCCAGCACCACCTGGCCAACGTATTCGACCTTGCCGTCGGCCAGCAGCGGATCACCGGCGACCACCGGGCCGATATCCAGCTGACCGGGTACGTCATCTTTGGTGATGGCGATGGCCACGCCGGGAAATTCGTAGCAGGGGCTCGTGTCGATGCGCAGGATGCGCGCGTGGGCGCGGTCGGACTGACGTGCATAGACGTGCAACTGATTGGGGAATTCCAGGCGGTCATCGACGTAGACCGCTTCGCCGGACACATGCTTGTCCGCGCTCTCGTGCTTGACGCTCTTGCCGACGCCGCTGGTCATGCCGGCGCGGAACAGGGCGGCCAGCTCTTCCTGGGATTTGTGTTCGATATGACTGGACATCTTCGCCTCCAAAACTTCGCATGCCGCCGGGCGTGCCGGCGGCGGATCAATTCACTGCGCCCTTTGAACAGGCTCTCAGGCGTAAGCGGTGACCCGGGTTTCGATCTCGGGTGACTGCTGCTCCAGGAAGAACTTGCGCAGCAGGTTCTGGGCAGTGAGCAGGCGGTATTCCTTGCTGGCGCGGAAATCCGACAGCGGGGTGAAGTCCTCGCCGAGTGCATCGCAGGCGCGTTCGATCACGTCCGGATACCAGGCCGAACCGACCAGCGCCGCTTCGCAGGCACTGGCGCGTTTCGGAATGGCGGCCATGCCGCCGAAGGCGATGCGTGCTTCGCTGACCACGCCATCGTCGATGGTCAGGTTGAAGGCCGCGCACACGGCGGAGATGTCGTCGTCCAGGCGTTTGGACACCTTGTAGGCGCGGAAGGCCTGGTTCGGCCGGGCACGCGGCACGATGATCTTCTCGATGAATTCGGCTTCCTGGCGAGCGGTCACCTTGTAGTCGAGGAAGTAGTCCTGCAGCGGCAGGATGCGTCGGGTATTGCCCTGGCGCAGAGCGATCTGCGCACCCAGGGCGATCAGCAGCGGCGGGGCGTCGCCGATGGGGGAGGCATTGCCGATGTTGCCGCCCAGGGTGCCCTGGTTGCGAATTTGCAGGGAGGCGAAGCGGTGCAGCAGTTCGCCGAAGTCGGGGTATTCGCTGGCCAGCGCTTCGTAGCAGTCGCTCAATACGGCGGCCGCGCCGATCTCGATGGCGTCGTCGGTCACCTCGATGCGCTTCATGTCCTCGATATGGCCAACGTAGATCATCACCGGCAGTTCGCGGTGGAACTGCGTGACTTCCAGAGCCAGGTCGGTGCCGCCTGCCAGTAGGCGTGCTTCGGGGTTGGCAGCGTAGAGGTCGGCCAGATCGGCTACGGTCAGCGGTACCAGGCAGCGCTTGTCGCCACTGTTGAGTTCGGCGGTCTCGCGCGGGGCGATTGCCCTGAGCCGGGCCACGGTGTCGCTTTCCAGGGCATCGAAATGATCCGGCTGCTTCTGGCAGCAGGCCTGTTCGGCGGCATCGATGATCGGGCGGTAGCCGGTGCAGCGGCACAGGTTGCCGGCCAGCGCTTCCAGCGTTGCGCCCTTGTCGTAGCCGCTGGCGCCTGACGCGGCCCGGTTCTTTTGCAGAGCGAACAGCGACATGATGAAACCGGGGGTGCAGAAGCCGCACTGCGAGCCATGGCAGTCGACCATCGCCTGCTGCACGCTGTGCAGCCTGCCCTGGTGCTTGAGGTCTTCGACGGTGATCAGTTGCTTGCCGTGCAGGCTGGAGACGAAGGTCAGGCAGGAATTGAGAGTGCGGTAGCGCACGCGGTCGCCATCGAGCTCACCCACCACCACGGTGCAGGCGCCGCAGTCGCCGGAGGCGCAGCCTTCCTTGGTTCCGGTCTTGCCGACGTGTTCACGCAGGTAGTTGAGCACGGTGACGTTGGGATCCAGGGCATGCTCGGTACGCAGCTCCCGGTTGAGTAAAAACTGGATCAAGGACGACCTCCAGGCACTTTATTGTTATGAATCGGTTGGCTCGCCGGGTGATGTGCACGCATTGCAGGGCCCTGGCGGGGTTGGCCATGGGAGGCAATCTAGAGTTTTCTGACTTTTGGGTCAACAAATATTTGACCTTGTGGTCAGCTGCTTGTCATGCACTTCGGTTATGAGCGCAGCGGGCTGGATTCATCACCTCAGACTAGCGGTTTTCGTGCCAGGAAGGGCTCTGCTGCGGGGGCTTGTGGAGGGTGTCGCGGTGCCGCCCAATCGTAGGGTGCGCCGTGCGCACCGATGCCAGGTGGCGAATGGCTGGTGCGCACGACCTGGACGGCCCCGCGGCACCCGACAAAGACGAAACCCCGGAAGCTGGCGCTGCCGGGGTTGGCTGGAAGCGGAAGGGCGGGGCTCAGGTCTGCTGCGATTGACTCAGTTGGTGTTCTTCGCCGGCGTAGTAGGCGCGCACCCTGGGATCCATCACTGCGCGCCACAGCGGGGGAAACAGCGCGAGGACGATCATTCCGGCATAGCCATTGGGCAGTTGCGGGCTGTCGTCGAAATGGCGCAGCACCTGATAGCGGCGTTTGGCATAGGCGTGATGGTCGGAGTGCCGCTGCAGGTGGAAGAGAAACAGGTTGGTCAGCAGAAAGTTGCTGTTCCATGAGTGATGCGGATTGGTGCGTTCATAGCGACCGTTTTCCAGTTTGCGTCGGTGCAGACCATAGTGTTCGACGTAATTGACGATCTCCAGCAGGGTGAAGGCCGTCAGCGCCTGACCCAGGAAGAACAGCGTGCCCAACCAGCCGAAGGCCAGGGTGAAACCGAGCAGCAGTGCCGCGCTGAAGGCGTACCACCAGACCAGTTCGTTGCGCCAGTGCAGCGCCGGCAGGCCTCGACGATGCAGGCGCTCGGCCTCCAGTTTCCAGGCGTTGAGGAAGTTGTGCTTGTAGGCATGCGGCAGGAAGGCGTACAGGCTCTGGCCGAAGCGCGAGGAGGAGGCGTCTTGCGGTGTCGAAACGTGCACGTGATGGCCGCGCACGTGCTCGACCTTGAAGCCGGCATAGCACACGGCTGCCAGCAACAGACCGCCGGCGTTCTGTTCCAGTGTGGTGTCCTTGTGGATCAGTTCATGCGATACGGTGATGCCGATGGCGCCCATCACCGTGCCCACCGACAGCATCCAGCCGAGCTGGCCGATCCAGCTCCAGCCCTGATGGGTGGCGAAAATCCAGCCGCTCCAGACCAGCATCGCCAGCAGCAGCGGTACCGTGGCCAGGCTCAGCAGGCGGTAGTAACCCTGAGCCTCCAGAGCCGGTACCTCGTTGCGCTCGTCCGGGTTGGCCGGGTCTCGCCCGACGACGAAGTCCAGCAGGGGAATCACGCCGAACACCACGCTGATGACCAGCCAGGCCCAGGCATCGGCATGGGGACTGCCCAGCGACCAGTGATAGCTCAGCGGGATGCCGAGCACCGGGATCAGCCAGATCCAGTAGCCGACCTTTTTCAGGGCCAGCATCCAGTGCGAGGGCAGGCGTTCGAACATGAGATCCTCCGATTATTTGTTGTTGTGGATGTCATGTAGGATTGTAGGACAATAGGTTTTCGTGACCATGCTTCCAGGCCCGTCCTTTCGAACGGAAAGCGCCTCACCGGGACGCTTGGCCCGGTAACACCCTGTGTTACACTCCCTGCCTGTTTTTTCGCTCCCGCCCAGCCGTGGCGGGGCTCCCAGACTCGACCGCCTGCCCCTGGATCGACGCAATTAAGGAATGTCATGACGTTCAAGGCCCCGGACAGCCTCGCCGAGCAAATTGCCCACTACCTGGCCGAACGCATCATTCGCGGTGAGCTCAAGGAGCGTGAGCGCATCCAGGAGCAGAAAGTCACCCAGGCGCTCAACGTCAGCCGTGGTTCGGTGCGCGAAGCGCTGCTGATTCTCGAGCGCCGCCACCTGATCGTGATCCTGCCGCGCCGTGGCGCACAGGTCAGCGAACTGACCGCACACCACGTCACCAGCCTCTATGCGCTGAGCATCGAGCTGTACGCCATGCTGGCCCGTGCCGTGATCGAGCGCTGGAAGGTGGAAGCCGACCTGGCACCTTTCATCGATATCCAGCAGCGCCTGCTGGCCAGCCTGGAGCGCGGCGATATCGGTGCCTTCGTCGAGAACAGTTTCGATGTGATGCGCGCGGCCTTTCCCTTCGCCGACAACCCCTACCTGCAGGAAACCCTGGAGAACCTGCTGCCGGCGATCAGTCGCACCTATCACCTGGCGCTGGAGCGCCGCAAGGGCGAGATGGGCCAGTTCATGGGCACTTTCGCCAGCCTGTTGCAGGCGATCATCGCCCGTGACAACGAGCGCGCCCGCGAAGTGCTGCAGGCTTACGGCCAGCACAACTGCCAGCTGGTGCTGGCGACCCTGGCCGAGCGCTGAGCCTCGATGCGCCTGAAGAGCATCAAGCTGGCGGGCTTCAAGTCCTTCGTCGACCCGACGACGGTGAGCTTTCCCAGCAACATGGCGGCGGTGGTCGGCCCCAACGGTTGTGGCAAGTCCAACATCATCGATGCCGTACGCTGGGTAATGGGCGAGAGTTCGGCGAAAAACCTCCGTGGCGAGTCGATGACCGACGTCATCTTCAACGGCTCCAACACACGCAAGCCGGTGACCCAGGCCTCCATCGAGCTGATCTTCGACAACAGCGACAACTCGCTGGTGGGCGAATACGCGGCCTTCGCCGAGATTTCCATCCGCCGCCGGGTGACCCGCGACGGGCAGAACACCTATTTCCTCAACGGTACCAAGTGCCGTCGCCGCGACATCACCGACATCTTCCTCGGCACCGGTCTCGGCCCGCGCAGCTACTCGATCATCGAACAGGGCATGATCAGCAAGCTGATCGAGGCCAAGCCCGAGGAGCTGCGCAACTTCATCGAGGAAGCCGCCGGCATCTCCAAGTACAAGGAGCGCCGCCGCGAGACCGAGAACCGCATCCGCCGCACCCAGGAAAACCTGGCGCGCCTGACCGACCTGCGCGAGGAGCTGGAACGCCAGCTCGAACGCCTGCACCGCCAGGCCCAGGCGGCGGAGAAGTACCAGGAGTACAAGGCCGAGGAGCGTCAGCTCAAGGCCCAGTTGCTGGCCCTGCGCTGGCAGACGCTGAACCAGCAGGTCGGCAGCCGCGAGCAGGTGATCGGTGACCAGGAGGTGGCTTTCGAGGCGCTGGTGGCCGAGCAGCGCAGCGCCGATGCCAGCATCGAGCGTCTGCGTGACGGTCACCACGAGCTGTCCGAGCGTTTCAACCTGGTGCAGGGCCGCTTCTATTCAGTGGGGGGCGACATTGCCCGTGTCGAACAGAGCATCCAGCATGGCCAGCAGCGCCTGCGTCAGTTGCAGGACGACCTGCGCGAGGCGGAAAAGGCACGTCTGGAGACCGAGTCCCACCTCGGCCACGACCGCACCTTGCTGGCCACGCTGGGCGAGGAACTGGAGATGCTCCTGCCCGAGCAGGAGATGACTGCTGCCGCTGCCGAGGAGTCCGCCGCCAGCCTGGAAGAGGCCGAGGCCGCCATGCACGGTTGGCAGGAGCAGTGGGACAGCTTCAACCAGCGCAGCGCCGAACCGCGGCGTCAGGCCGAGGTGCAGCAGTCGCGCATCGCTCAACTGGAGCAGAGCCTGGAGCGCCTGGCCGAGCGCCAGCGTCGCCTGGGGGAAGAATTGCAGCAACTGGCGGCCGACCCCGAAGACGCCGCCATTCTCGAATTGAACGAACGGCTGGCTGCCGCTGAACTGGAGCAGGAAGCCCTGCACCTGGCCGAAGAGCAGCAGGCCGAGCGCCTGCAGCAACTGCGTGAAGAATTGCAGCAGGCCGGCCAGGCCCAGCAGCAGGCACAGGGTGAGTTGCAACGCCTGAACGGTCGTCTGGCCTCGCTGGAGGCTCTGCAACAGGCGGCACTCGATCCGGGGCAGGGCGCGGGCGAGTGGTTGCGTGAGCAGGGCCTGCTGCAGCGTCCGCGCCTGGCCGAAGGGTTGCGTGTGGAGGCCGGCTGGGAACTGGCGGTGGAAACCGTGCTCGGTGCCGACTTGCAGGCCGTGCTGCTGGACGATTTCGCCGGGCTGGAATTCTCAGCGCTCGAGCAGGGCGAGCTGCGCCTGGCCAGCCCGGCTCCGGGTGGTGCTCGTCGCGCCGGCAGCCTGCTGGACAAGGTCGAGTCGAGTCATGACCTGGCGCCCTGGCTGGCCGACGTGCGCCCGGTGGCGTCGCTGGAGCAGGCCCTGGCTGGCCGTGCGCAACTGGCGGACGGTGAAAGTCTGATCAGTCGTGACGGCTACTGGGTCGGCCGGCATTTCCTGCGCGTGCGCCGTGCCGCCGAGGCCGACAGCGGCGTGCTGGCGCGTGGCCAGGAACTGGATCGCCTGCAACTGGAGCGCGAAGAGCGTGAAGCGGCCCTGGCGCTGTTGGACGAACGTCTGCTGGCGCTGCGCGATGAGCAGCGCCGCCAGGAGGAACAGCGTGAACAGCAACGGCGCCAGGAGCAGGAACTCGGACGCCGGTTGGGCGAGTTGAAGGCGCGTCTTTCCGCCAGTCAGGCCAGGGCCGAGCAGTTGGGCCTGCGCCGTCGCCGTCTGCAGGATGAATTGCAGGAGGCGGCCGAACAGCGCGAGATCGAGCAGGAGCAACTGGGCGAGTCGCGCCTGCAATTGCAGGATGCGCTGGACGCCATGGCGCTGGACGTTGATCAGCGCGAAAGCCTGCTGGCCAGCCGCGACAGCCTGCGCGAGCGACTCGACCGTGTGCGTCAGGACGCGCGTCAGCACAAGGATCATGCTCATCAGTTGGCAGTGCGCGTCGGCTCGCTCAAGGCGCAGCATGACTCCACCCGCCAGGCGCTGGAGCGCCTGGAGTTGCAAGCCGAGCGCCTGCACGAGCGGCGCGAGCAACTGTCGCTGAATCTGGAGGAGGGCGAAGCGCCGCTGGAAGAGCTGCGCCTCAAACTCGAAGAGCTGCTCGAGCGGCGCATGGCGGTTGACGACGAGTTGCGTCAGGCGCGCCTGGCTCTGGAAGATGCCGACCGCGAACTGCGTGACGCCGAGAAACGCCGTAGCCAGGCCGAGCAGCAGGCGCAACTGCTGCGTGGCCAGCTGGAACAGCAGCGCATGGACTGGCAGTCGCTCAACGTCAGGCGCAAGGCACTGGCCGATCAGCTCGCCGAGGACAACTACGACCTGCATGGGGTGATCGCCACCCTGCCCGCCGAGGCCACCGAGAGCGCCTGGGAAGAAGAGCTGGAGCGCATGGCTGCGCGCATCGCTCGCCTTGGACCGATCAACCTCGCGGCCATCGACGAGTACCAGCAGCAGTCCGAGCGCAAGCGCTATCTGGACGCACAGGATGCCGATCTGGTCGAGGCGCTGGAAACTCTGGAGAACGTCATCCGCAAGATCGACAAGGAAACGCGCAATCGTTTCAAGGACACCTTCGATCAGATCAATGGCGGTTTGCAGGCACTCTTTCCAAAAGTTTTCGGTGGTGGCAACGCTTATTTGGAACTCACCGGCGAAGATTTACTCGATACCGGTGTGACCATCATGGCGAGGCCGCCGGGCAAGAAGAACAGCACCATCCATTTGCTCTCCGGTGGAGAGAAAGCGTTGACCGCCCTGGCGCTGGTGTTTTCCATCTTCCAGCTCAATCCGGCGCCGTTCTGCATGCTCGATGAAGTGGATGCGCCGCTGGACGACGCCAACGTGGGGCGCTATGCGCGCCTGGTCAAGGAGATGTCGGCGACGGTGCAGTTCATCTACATCACCCACAACAAGATCGCCATGGAAATGGCCGATCAGTTGATGGGGGTTACCATGCACGAGCCGGGTTGCTCGCGTCTGGTGGCAGTGGATGTCGAGGAGGCGCTGGCCATGGTGGATGCATGATGGCGGTGTGCTTGCACGTTGGCTGAACAGAGGCAAAACCTTATGTTCAGCCCGGTGTAAAGTTGCCTTTCGTCGTGCTAGCTTATTGCCCACTTTTGTTACACGCGGAAAACGTCAGATAGAACATCGAGTTGGCGCCGCGTTTTATAGTTGAGTTGTGATCCGGTTGATTGGATCTTTTTTTCACCAGAATTATTAAGGGTCGGGTATTTCATGGAATTCGGTCTGCGCGAATGGCTGATCGTTATTGGCATCATCGTTATCGCTGGCATTCTTTTCGATGGCTGGCGCCGCATGCGCGGCGGCAAGGGCAAACTGAAGTTCAAGCTCGACCGCAGCTTCGCCAACATGCCGGATGACGACAGCGATCCGGATCTGCTCAGCCCGCCACGGGTGATACAGCGCGACCTCGAACCGCAACTGGACGAAGACGACCTGCCGTCGATGAGCGCCAGGGATCTGCCCCGCCGTACGCGCAACGAGCCGCAGCAGGGCGACCTCAACCTGGCTGTCGACGAGCCGGTACCCACACTGCTCAACCCTGTCGATGACGAGCCCGTTGAACCGAAGAAAACCGCCAAGCCGGCAGCCGATGCCGCACCGGTGGAAGAGGTGCTGGTGATCAACGTGGTTGCTCGCGATGATTTCGGTTTCAAGGGCCCGGCACTGCTGCAGAACATTCTCGAAAGCGGCCTGCGTTTCGGCGAGATGGACATCTTCCACCGCCACGAGAGCATGGCCGGCAATGGTGAAGTGTTGTTCTCCATGGCCAATGCGCTCAAGCCGGGCACCTTCGACCTGGACGACATCGAAGGCTTCAGCACCCGGGCGGTGAGCTTCTTCCTCAGCCTCCCCGGCCCGCGCCATCCCAAGCAGGCCTTTGACGTGATGGTCGCCGCCGCACGCAAGCTGGCCCATGAACTGGGCGGCGAACTGAAGGACGACCAGCGCAGCGTGATGACGGCGCAGACCATCGAGCATTACCGTCAGCGTATCGTCGAATTCGAACGCCGGCAGTTGACCCAGAAACGCTGAAACACCCGTGCATTGCAAAAGAGCAGCCAAGGCTGCTCTTTTCGTTTGAGAGACCGAGCATGACCGACGCCGCCCACCGTATTTCCGAATTGCGCAACGAACTGGACGTACACAACTACCGCTACTACGTGCTGGACGAGCCGAGCGTGCCCGATGCCGAGTACGACCGGCTGTTCCGCGAGTTGCAGGCGCTGGAGGCCGAGCATCCGGAACTGATCACGCCGGATTCACCGACCCAGCGTGTGGGTGGCCAGGCCCTGAGCGCCTTTGGCGAAGTGCGCCATGAGGTGCCCATGCTCAGCCTGGGCAATGCCTTCGAGGAAGAGGATCTGCTCGACTTCGACCGTCGTGTACGCGAGGGACTCAACCTGCCGGGGGGCGATCTGTTCGGTGGCGGCGCACAGGTGGAGTACAGCTGCGAGCCCAAGCTCGATGGCCTGGCCGTCAGTCTGCGCTACGAGAATGGCCAACTGGTGCGTGGCGCCACTCGGGGAGACGGCAGTACCGGCGAGGACATCACCAGCAATGTGCGCACCATTCGCAACGTGCCGCTCAAACTGCAGGGCGAGGGCTGGCCGCAGGTGCTGGAGGTGCGTGGCGAAGTGTTCATGCCCAAGTCCGGTTTCGAGGAGCTCAATGCACGACAGGCCGAGATCGGCGGCAAGACCTTTGCCAATCCGCGCAACGCGGCGGCAGGCAGCCTGCGTCAGCTCGACCCGAAGATCACTGCCAGCCGCCCGCTGGAGTTCTGCTGCTACGGCGTCGGTCAGGTCAGCGGCGAGCTGCCGGATACCCAGGTGGCCATGTTGCAGCAGCTCAAGGCGTGGGGCGTACCCATCAGCCGCGAGCTGAAGCTGGCCAGAGGGGTAGAGGCCTGCCGGGATTATTACCGCGATATCGGCGAGCGGCGCATGAGCCTGGCCTATGACATCGATGGCGTGGTGTTCAAGGTCAACAATATCGAGGATCAGCAGCAGTTGGGCTTCCGTGCCCGTACGCCACACTGGGCCATCGCTCACAAATTTCCCGCTCAGGAAGAGCTGACCGAACTGCTCGATGTGGAATTCCAGGTAGGCCGTACCGGTGCCGTGACGCCGGTGGCGCGTCTGAACCCGGTCAAGGTGGCGGGCGTGATGGTGGCCAATGCCACCCTGCACAACATGGATGAAGTGGCACGCCTCGGTGTGATGATCGGCGATACCGTGATCATTCGCCGTGCCGGCGATGTGATCCCGCAGGTGATGGCGGTGGTGCCGGAGCGTCGCCCGGCCGATGCCCGACCCGTGCAGATTCCCGAGCAGTGCCCGGTGTGCGGTTCGGCAGTGGAGCGTACGCAATTGATCAAACGCAGCAAGGGCAAGGAATCGCTCAGCGAAGGTTCGGTGTACCGCTGCGTCGGCCGCCTGAGCTGCCAGGCGCAGCTCAAGCAGGCGATCATCCACTTCGTCTCGCGCCGCGCCATGGACATCGAAGGCCTTGGCGACAAGACCATCGAGCAACTGGTGGACGAGAAGCTGATCGGCTCGCCGGCCGACCTGTACAAGCTGACCTTCGAGCAGATCATCGGTCTGGAGGGCTTTGCCGAGGTTTCCAGCAACAAGCTGCTCAAGGCCATCGCGGACAGCAAGCGACCGACACTGGCGCGCTTCATCTACGCGCTCGGCATCCCCGACGTGGGCGAAGAAACCGCCAAGGTGCTGGCGCGCTCCCTGGCCAAGCTCGAGCGCGTGCGCCAGGCGCTGCCGCAGGTGCTCACCTATCTGCCGGACATCGGTCTGGAGGTGGCGCACGAGATTCACAGCTTCTTCGAAGATGCGCACAACCAGCAGGTGATCAGTGCCCTGCTGGGCGAGTGCGGCCTGCAACTTCAGGACGAAGGTGAACTGAGCGCCGAGTTCAGTGCCGTCGCGACCCTGGGCGGCATGCTCGACAAGCTGAGCATCCCGAGTGTCGGGCCCGGTGCTGCGCAGAAGCTGGCCGAGCGCTTCGGCAGCCTGGAAGGCGTGCTCAACGGCGACTGGCTGGACATGCGTCAGGCCTTGCCGGAGCGCCAGGCCAAGGCCGTGCGCGAGTTCTTCGACGTGCCCGCCAATGCCCAGCTTGCGTGTGCCATCGAACAGCAGTTGCGTGCGTTCGGCATGCACTGGGAAAGCGAGAAGAAGGTCGCCGAAGGTCTGCCGCTGGCTGGTCAGACCTGGGTGCTGACCGGCACCCTGGAAGTGATGAGTCGCGACGTGGCCAAGGGCAAGCTCGAAAGCCTGGGCGCCAAGGTGGCCGGTTCGGTGTCGGCCAAGACTCATTGCGTGGTGGCCGGACCAGGCGCCGGCTCGAAGCTGGCCAAGGCCAGCGAACTGGGCGTGAAGGTACTGGATGAGGCGCAGTTTCTCGACCAGCTCAAGGGGTTTGGCATCGAACCCTGAGTGATGGCGTTCGGTGCGCACGGCGCACCCCACCTCCGTCGACAGGAACCGTAGGGTGCGCTGCGTGCACCGATACGCCGTCGTTCAGCCCCGGGCAGCGCTCGGCCGCACCACCATCCACAGCGCCAGGGCGATCAGCACGCTGCCGGGCAGGTAGTCCCAGCTCAGCGGCTCGCCCAGCAGCAGGGCGCCCCAGAGCACGCCGAAGGGTGGGATCAGGAAGGTGGTGGTGCTCGCCTTGATCGGCCCGACGTCGGCCAGCAGGCGGAAGTACAGCACGTAGGCGAAGGCGGTGCAGACCAGGCCCAGGCCCGTCAGCGACAGCCACACCTCGACCCCACCCCAACTGGCCGGTGGTTGCAGTGCCAGGCTGCCGGCGAACAGCGGCAGCAGGAACAGGCTGGCACCCACCAGGCTGGCGAAGGCGGTCAGGCGGTTGTCCAGCCCGCCCTGCTGGCCAATCCAGCGCCGTGTCAGAAAACCCGCGAAGCCGTAGCAGGTGGTCGCCACCAGGCAGGCGCCGGCGCCCAGCAGCAGGGGCAGGTCGAAGGCGATGGGGCCGGTGCGGGTCAGCACGGCGACGCCGAACAGACCGAGCGCGACGCCGATGGCCTTGCTCGGCGTGATGCCTTCCTGGAAGAACAGCGCGCCGATCAGCACGCCCATCAGCGGGGTGGTCGCGTTGAAGATCGCCGAATAACCGGCCGGCAGGATCAGTGCCGCCAGGCAGTACATGGCCGAGGGCAGGCCGGCATTGATCACGCCGAGCAACAGGCAGATGCGAAACTTGCCGCGCAAGTCCCAGTCGATGCGCAGCACCAGAAGCAGTGCGAGCAGGCCCAGCGCACCGATGCTGGCGCGGAAGAAGGCCGTGGGCATGCTGCCCAGCTCCGGCGCGGCGATGCGCATGAACAGGAAGCTGGCACCCCAGATGGCGGCGAGCAGGAGCAGGCGGAGGAGGTCGGCGATACGCAAGGCAGGCATCCGGCAGGTGGGGAGCGAGAGTGTTGCCGCTGGCCGTCGTTCTGGCAATCCGCATTGCGCTTTCGAAGTCGTGATCTTCAGGGATTCCCGCTGCGCACGGCGCACCCTATATAAGCGGCGTTTTGTTGGCTAAGCTCGGTTCACTCTTCGCGCAACGAGGCATTCGTATGGGGCAACAATGGCCGGCTGGCGAAATCGCTCGCCTGATCCTCGAGGGGTTCGACAATTACCGCGAGCACTTTCGGCAGATCACCGACGGCGCTCGGGCACGCTTCGAACAGGCCCAGTGGCAGGAGGCGCAGAGCGCCTCGGCAGCGCGTATCAACCTGTACGAGGAAAAGGTCGCGCAGACTCGCGAGCAACTGTGTCAGGGCTTCGACGCCTCGCTGCTGGAGGTGGGGCAGTGGCCTCTGGTAAAGAGTGCCTACATCGCCCTGATCGACCTGCGTTTCGATGACGAGTTGGCGGAAACCTGGTTCAACTCGATCTTCTGCAGTCTGTTCAGCCATGACCTGATCAGCGATGGCTGCATGTTCATCCATACCACGCGCCCCTCGCTGCGCAGCCACCCTTCGGCAGCGCAGACGCGCAGTTACAGGCCCATGGGCGAGCTGGACGCAGCCTTGCGGGCGATCTTCGACGACTACCGTTTCGATGTCCCCTACGAAGACCTGCCGCGTGATCTGCAACGTCTCGAGACGCAGTTGCGCGAGAGCCTGCCGGACTGGATCTGCAAGGATCCGGAGCTGTGCATCGAGTTGTTCTCTTCGGTGCTCTATCGCAACAAGGGGGCGTACCTGGTCGGTCGCCTGTACACCCGCGACGAGCAATGGCCGCTGGCGATTCCGCTGCTGCATCAGGAAGGTCATGGCATCCAGGCCGACGCGGCGATCACCGACGAGGCCGAGGTGTCGATCATCTTCTCCTTCACCCGCAGCTATTTCATGGTGGATGTGGCCATCCCGGCGGAGTTCGTCGGTTTCCTCAAGCGCATTCTGCCGGGCAAGCACATCGCCGAACTGTACACCTCGATCGGCTTCTACAAGCATGGCAAGTCGGAGTTCTACCGCGCGCTGATCGGTCATCTGGCCACCACCGACGATCGCTTCGTCATGGCGCCGGGCGTGCGTGGCATGGTGATGAGCGTGTTCACCCTGCCGGGCTTCAACACGGTGTTCAAGATCATCAAGGATCGCTTCGCCCACGCCAAGACGGTGGATCGCAACACGGTGATCGAGAAATACCGGCTGGTGAAAAGCGTGGATCGGGTGGGGCGCCTGGCCGATACCCAGGAGTTCTCCGATTTCCGTTTCCCCAAGGCCAAGTTCGAGCCGCAGTGTCTGGCCGAGTTGCTCGAAGTGGCGCCCTCCACCGTGGTGGTGGAGGGCGATAACGTGCTGGTGCGCCACTGCTGGACCGAGCGCCGCATGACACCGCTGAACCTCTATCTGGAAAGCGCCAACGAAGCCCAGGTGCGAGAGGCGCTGGAAGATTACGGTCTGGCCATCAAGCAACTGGCGGCGGCGAACATCTTCCCCGGCGATATGCTGCTGAAGAACTTCGGTGTCACTCGCCATGGTCGCGTGGTGTTCTACGACTACGACGAGATCAGCTTCCTCACCGAGGTGAATTTCCGACACATTCCGCCGCCGCGCTTTCCCGAGGACGAAATGAGCTCCGAGCCCTGGTATTCGGTGGGGCCGATGGATGTGTTTCCCGAGGAGTTTCCGCCGTTTCTCTTCGCCGATATCCGCCAGCGCCGCCTGTTCAGCCAGTTGCATGGCAACCTGTACGACGCCGACTACTGGAAGGGGTTGCAGGAAGCGATTCGCGCGGGCAAGGTGATCGACGTATTCCCCTATCGACGCAAGAGTCCCGTCATTTGACCGGTGCCGGTTGAAATCCGCCCCGGCAGGCCTAATCTCATGGGTGAGCCAGCGAAGCTGGCGATTCCATTCACTTGGCAGGAGGTCGTATCCATGCTCGCCAAGCTGCAAGAACAATTGCAATCGTTGCTCCAGGCCCTCGGACTGGTTGCGCAAGCCCAGCCCATTCGTATCAGCCAGGCCGAGCAGGAACGCCTGCGTCGCGAAGCGCGCCAACGGCGCTGAGCACCCGTGACCCGGATGCTTGCGGGCACCTGTCCTGATCGCGGCTGAAGCACCACCCACGCATTCCTTGGAAGGTGTTTCAGCCGTGACTGCCTTTCACCTCAGGGGTGAAAGGGTTCCCCTTCCATGATTTCGATGATCAGCGGCCGATCCGCCGGCGCCTGGCGCAGCAGTTCGGCCAGGTGCGCGTGGTCGCGTGCGCGTTCGGCGGTGCAGCCGAAGCCGCGGGCGATGGCCAGCAGATCCGGGGTGTAGATGTCGACGGCAATCGGGGTGATGTCGCGGCGTTGCATGTAGCGCTTGATCTCGCCATAACCGCTGTTGTTCCACAGCAGCACGATGATGCCGACCCTGGCTTCGACGGCGCTGGCCAGTTCGGCGATGGTGAATTGCAGACCACCGTCGCCCATCAGGCTGATGACCGGGCGTGAGGGCTCTGCCAGCCTGGCGCCGATGGCGGCCGGCAGGCCGTAGCCGAGGGTGCCGTAGCCGGTGGAGGCGTTGAACCAGCGCCGTGCGCCGTCCAGTTCCACCAGGTGGTTGCCGCTGTAGACGGTCTGCGTCGAATCACCGACGAAACGGGCGTCGGGCAGGGTATCCAGGATGCAGTCGAACAACTGCCGGTAGTGCGCCCAGCCGCTGAAGTCTTCGTGCAGACGAGCCTGCACGGCAGCGGTGCGCTGGGCGCCGGGACTGTCGTCGCTGGCCTGGCGTGGGCCGAACTCGGCCAGCAGCATGCGCATGGCCAGGCGCGCATCGCCCTGGATCGCCAGGTGCGGGGTGAAGTTGCGTTGCAGTTGCTGGCCGTCGATGTCGATGCGGATCAGCCGGCCCGGCAGGCGGAAGTCACCGTCGAACACCACGTCATAATCGGTTTCGCCCAGTTCGGTGCCGATGGCCAGCACCACATCGGCCTCCAGTGCCAGGTCGCGCACCGGGCGCAGCGACTGGTTGCTGCCCAGCAGCAGCGGATGGCCGGGCGGCAACAGCCCCTTGGCATTGATGGTCAGGGCGGTGGGCGCATCCAGCACGGCGGCCAGCGTGCGCGCTTCGGTTTCGCCGGTGATGCAGCCGCCACCGAGCAGCAGCAAGGGGCGTTCGGCCTGCTTGAGCAGCCCTGCGGCTTCGCGGATCAGCGTGCGGTTGGGCGCCGGGCGGCGCACCGTCGGGCGTGGCGCCAGGGCCATGTGCAAAGCATCGGCGGTGATGACGTCCAGCGGTAGCTCGATGTGCACCGGGCGTGGCCGCTCGCCTTCGAACACGGTGAAGGCTCGGGACAACACCGCAGGCAACTCCTCGACGCTCATCAGGGTATGGCTGAAGGCGCTGACGCCTGCCGTCATCGCCCGCTGGTTGGGCAGTTCGTGCAGGTAGCCCTTGCCGAGGCCCAGGCGTTCGCGCTCGTTGACGCTGGAGATCACCAGCATCGGGATCGAGTCGGCGTAGGCCTGGCCCATGGCCGTGAGGATGTTGGTCATGCCCGGGCCGGTGATGATGAAGCACACACCGGGCTTGCCGCTGACACGGGCGTAGCCGTCGGCCATGAAGCCGGCGCCCTGTTCGTGGCGCGGCGTGACGTGGCGGATGCCGCTGTCCGGCAGGCCCCGATAGAGTTCGACGGTGTGCACGCCAGGGATGCCGAACACGGTGTCGACGCCCCAGGCTTCGAGCTGCTTGACGAGGAATTCTCCACAGGTGGTCATCGCGGTTTCCTTGTGATGAGGAGTCGGGGGGCCGGCTGCTGCCGGCCTCCTGGGTTGAGGTTAGTCGCTCAGGCGAGGCTGCCGACCCGCGTTTGCGGTCGGGTCAGCAGGCTGCCGATGACGAACGCGAGCAGGCCGACGGCCAGGCTGTAGTAGATCGGTGTGTTGGCCTCCATGCCGTCACGCAGCATGAACGTCAGGGCCGTGATGCAGCCCAGCGCCATGCTGGCGATCGCGCCGGTGGTGGTGGCGCGCTTCCAGTAGATGGCGCCGAGCATCGGGATCAGGATCCCGCCGACCAGCAGGTTGTAGGCCAGGGTCAGGGCGCCGATCACGTCGTTGACCACCAGGGCGATGGCCAGTACCAGCAGGCCGGTGAGCAGGGTGAACAGACGCGCCAGGCCTAGGCTGGAGGCCTGGCCGCCACGCAGTTTCGGCAGCAGATCCTCGGTTACCGTGGTGGAGGCCGCGAGCAGACCGGCGCTGGCGGTGGACATCATCGCGGCCAGCGCGGCGGCGATCACCAGGCCACGGATGCCGTCCGGCAGGGCGCTCTGGACGATGGCGGCGAAGGCGTTGTTGGCGTTGTCGAGTTCCGGCAGCAGCACCTTGGCGCACATGCCGACCAGGGCGCCGACCAGACCGTAGATCACGCAGTAGACACCGGCCATGCTGCCGGCGACGCGGGCCACGCCCTCGCTGCGGGCGGTGAATACGCGCTGCCAGATGTCCTGGCCGATGAGAATGCCGAAGAAGTAGATCAGGAAGTAGGTGAGGATGGTGTCGTAGCCGATGGTGGTGAGGCTGAAGGCGGTTTCCGGCAACTTGGCCACCAGCGCGTCCCAGCCGCCGACCCGATACAGGCAGATCGGCAGCAGCACGAACATCAGGCCGACCGTCTTGATCACGAACTGGACGATGTCGGTGAGCGACAGCGACCACATGCCACCGATGCTCGAATACACCACCACCACGCCACCGGCGAGCAGAATGGCCGCCCAGAACGGCAGGTCGAACAGCACCTGCAGCACGGTGCCGCTGGCCAGGGTGGAGACCACCGCGATCATCAGGGCGTAGGTGAACATCACCACCGCGCTGGCCTGGCGCGCCATCGGCGTGTAGCGGCGCTCGAGGATCTGGGTGACGGTGAAGATGCGCAACTTGAGCAGCGGTTTGGCCAGGAACAGGTTGAGCACGATGATGCCCGCACCCAGCGCGGCGCACAGCCAGAAGCCGGAGATGCCGTGCACGTAGCCCAGGCGTACGGTACCGACGGTGGCCGCACCGCCGAGCACGGTGGCGGCCATGGTGCCCATGTAGAAGGCCGGGCCGAGGTTGCGCCCGGCCACCAGGTAGTCCTCCTGATTGCGGGCACGGCGCATGCCGTACCAGCCCAGGAGCAGCATGCAGGCGGCATAAATGAAGACGACGGAAATATCCAGGATCATGGTTTTATTCTCTTTTTTGCTGGCATTGGGTCGAGCGTCGGGCGCTCGTCGGCGTGCACGTCCCTGGGCGAGGCCGATCGGGTTTCGGTAACGGGACAGTTGGCGTCAGTGGCCTGATCCGAGTGGGGGACGGCAGGTTGCCGCTGGGGGCGCTGCGACGACCGTTTGCGCGAACGGGTCGTGCCGCGATGGGTGCGTTTCGGGCAGGTAGCAGGAAGTTTCATGCATGGTCACGTCTCCGAGGCCGCCCGTGGGCGGCCGTCTTGTTGTTGTTATGTCGAGCGGTGGTCAGCGGCGCAGCACGCCTGGCAGTACGCAGAGCATCTCGTACAGCAGATTGGCGCCGAGCAGCGAGGTGTTGCCGGTGGTGTCGTAGGGCGGCGAGACTTCCACCAGGTCGCCGCCGATCAGATCCAGGCCATCGCAGCCACGGATGATCTCCATGGCCTGGATGGTGGTCAGGCCGCCGATTTCCGGGGTACCGGTGCCGGGGGCCCAGGCCGGGTCTATGCCGTCGATGTCGAAGGACAGGTACACCGGACCGCCGCCGACCTTTTCGCGTACCTCGGCCATCAGCGGTTCGAGGGACTTGTGCCAGCATTCTTCGGCCTGCACCACGCGAAAGCCCTGCTTGCGGCTCCAGTTGAAATCCTCGGCGGTGTAGCCCTGGGCGCGCAGGCCGATCTGCACCACGCGCTGGCTGTCGAGCAGGCCCTCTTCCTGGGCGCGGCGGAAGGTGGTGCCGTGGGCGATCTTCTCGCCGAACATGTGGTCGTTGACGTCGGCATGGGCATCGACGTGCACCAGGCCGATCTTGCCGTACTTCTTGTGCAGGGCACGCAGGATCGGCAGGGTGATGGTGTGGTCGCCACCCAGGGTCAGCGGCTTGATGCCGTAACCGACGATTTCGTCGTAGGCCTCTTCGATGATGCGCACGGCATCGAGCAGGTTGAAGGTGTTGATCGCCACGTCGCCGATGTCGGCCACGTTGATCGAGTCGAAGGGGGCGGCGCCGGTGGCCATGTTGTAGGGGCGGATCATCACCGACTGGGCGCGAATTTCACGCGGGCCGAAGCGGGTGCCGGAGCGCAGCGAGGTGCCGATGTCCAGCGGTATGCCGACGAAGGCGGCGTCGAGCTGGCGTTTTTCCTCGGGGGTCTGGATATGCGGCAGGCGCATCATGGTGGCGATGCCGCCGAAACGGGGCATTTCATTGCCGCCCAGGGGCTGGTGGAGGGTCTTGTCCATGGGTAGGCCTCAGGCTCGTTCTGGTTGTGGCCGGATTCTTGGCCGGCCAGGCGCCGGGAAGAATCGGCAGGGGCAAAAACTTAGTTCAGGATTGTTTGAACTTATGCTGCTGGGTGCGCTGTGCGCACCCTACTCGCGGTAGCCGGGGTCGAGTCGATCCAGCTTGCGCAGCCAGGCCTGCCACAGCAGTTGGCGTTGCCATTCGGCGCCCTGCAACTGCTCGCAGGCGTGTCGCGACAGGTGTGCCGGGATCTCGCTGCAGGCCTGGCCACCGCCCGTGGCGGCAAGCTGGATCTCGCAGGCGCGGTTCAGGTAGTACATGACGTAGAACGCATCGGCCACGCTGGCGCCGACGCTGAGCAGCCCGTGGTGACGCAGCAGCAGGGCGATGTTGTCGCCCAGCGAGGCCTGGATGCGCGCACGTTCGTCCAGATCCAGCGCCACGCCCTCGTAGGCGTGATGACCCAGGCGCAGGTGGAACTCGGTGCTGATCTGGTTGAGCTGCAACAGGCCGGCGTCCTGCGCGGCCACCGCCATGCCCGCCAGGGTATGGGTGTGGATCACGCAGTGGGCGTCCTCGCGCGCCATGTGCACGGCGCTGTGGATGGTGAAGCCGGCCACGTTGTAATCGGCGTTGCCTTCGACCACCTTGCCGTGCATGTCCACCACGATCAGGTCGCTGGCACGAATTTCCTCGAAGAACAGGCCGAACGGGTTGATCAGGAAACGTGGCTCGCCGGTACCCGGCAAGCGTACGGAAAAGTGGGTATAGAGCGTGTCGTCCCAGCCGAACAGGGCGGCCAGGCGATAGGCCGCGGCGAGGTCGCGGCGCAGGGTGGCGATGTCGTTCATGCGTTCTCCAGGCCGATGAAGCGGCGTACGCGTTCGTGGTCGCCGTGGCGGATGGCGTCGGGCGTGGCGTCGAGCTGGACATGGCCGTTTTCCATGAACAGCACGCGGTCGGAAATGGACAGCGCGAAGTCCATCTCGTGGGTGACGATCAGCATGGTCATGCCCTCGCGGGCGAGGTCGCGGATCACCGCGAGCACATCGCCCACCAGTTCCGGGTCGAGCGCCGAGGTGGGTTCGTCGAACAGCATGATGTCCGGCTTCATCGCCAGGGCGCGGGCGATGGCCACGCGCTGCTGCTGGCCGCCGGAAAGCTGGTGCGGGTACTTGTTCGCGTGGGCCAGCAGGCCGACCTTGTCGAGCAGCGCCAGGGCCTGCCGGCGCAGGTCGGTGGCATCGCCCAGAGCGTGATAGCGCGGCGCGAGCAGAACGTTGTCGAGAATGGTGCGGTGGGGGAACAGGTTGAAGCTCTGGAACACCATGCCGATGCGCCGCACGCCTTCGCGCTGGCGACGGTTCTCGGGACGGTCGCCGGCCTGGATGAAGGCTTCGCCGAACAGCACGATCTCGCCTTCGTCGATGCTTTCCAGGCCGTTGACGGTGCGGATCAGCGAGGTCTTGCCGGAGCCGGACGGGCCGATGATGGCAATCACTTCGCCGGGCTGCACGCTCAGGTCGATGCCCTTGAGCACGTGGTGGTCGCCGTAGTGCTTGTGGATGTTGCTCAGGTGCAGCGCCGCCGGAGCACCGGGTTCGCGGGTATGGGCGTTGCCTGCCGCTACCTGCGGCAGGCCGCTGCGCAGTTCGGCCACCTGGGTATCACCGAGGGTGCCTGGCTTGCGTCGGCCGAGGTCGAGGTGGCGCTCGAGGTACTGCAGGCCCCAGCCGAACAGGCTGACGATCAGCACGTAGTAGACGGCCACGGCGCCGAGGGTTTCCAGCACCAGGAAGTTCTGGGCGTAGAGGCGCTGGCCGACCAGCAGCAGTTCGCTGAGAGAAATGACCGAGACCAGCGAGGTCAGCTTGACGATGGTGACGTACTCGTTGGTCAGGGTCGGCAGGGCGATGCGAAAGGCCTGCGGCACGACGATCAGGCGTTGTGCCCCGAAACGACCGATACCCAGGGCGCGGGCGGCCTCGCGTTGGCCCTTGGCCACCGACAGCAGGCCGCCCCGGTGAATCTCCGCCATGTACGCCGCTTCGGTCAGCACCAGGGCGATCAGGCCGGCATAGAAGGGGTTCGACAGCACTTTGCCGCTGGCCGGGACGAGCTGCGGCAGGTTGTAGACGAAGATCAGCAGCACCAGGAGCGGCACGCTGCGGAAGAACCAGACGTAGATCGAGGCCGGCGCGCTGAGCCAGCGGCTGGCGGCCTGCTTGGCGCTGGCCAGGCCGAAACCGAGCACCAGGCCGATCAGCCAGGCCAGGCTGCTGAGTTTCACCACAGTCCAGCACGCAGCCCAGAAGGCCGGCATGGAAAACAGGGAGAAGAAATAGCTCCATTCGAACGGCATATGGGGCACCTGCGACTCAAGCCAAAAAAGGCCGCCAGGCGGAGCGATGTCCGCTTGGCGGGGTGAAACGGTCATGCCATGCAACGGGGGAGAGGGGCGTGCAGCGAGGGTGGTGATCCGTCGCGACTCGCGCCCTTGCCGTGGGCTGGCCTCAGGCTTCTTCCAGGTTGTATTTCTTCAGCAGTTCGGCGTACTCGCCACTGGCCTTGAACTCGTCCAGCGCGGTTTTCAGCGCGTCGAGCAACTGGGAATTGCCTTTTTTCACGTAGATGCCCAGCACCTGTGGGTAGATCGAGCCCTGGGAGCTGATGGCGATGCGGCCCTTGGCGCGCTCGACGATGCGCAGCGATGCGGCATCGATTTCCAGGTGCGCCTGGATGTGGCCGGAGAGCAGGGCCTGGGTGGTTTCGGCAGTGGTCGGGTACTGGTTGATGGTGATGGCGCCGGACCCCTGTTCCTTGCAGTAGCCGTCGGAAACCTTCTGCAACGCCGGAATCCACGAGGTGCCCTGCTGCAGGCCGACGGTCAGGCCGCACAGTTCCTCGGGGGTGGCCGGTTTCTTCTCGGCGTCGCTGCGCACCATGATCGCTGCGCCAGTCTTGGCGTAGGGGATGGCATCGGCTTTTTCCAGGCGCTCGGGGAGGATGTACATGCCGGAGATGATGGTGTCGAAGCGGCCGGCATCGAGGCCGAGGATCAGGTTGGGAAAACTGATGTCGCTGAAGCTGGCGGTAAGGCCCAGGCGCTTGGCCAGAGCGGCCGAGACCTCCGGGTCGAAGCCCAGCACCTTGTCGCCTTCGTAGTACTCGAACGGCGGGTAGGAAATCTCCATGCCCACCTTCAGCTCGCCGCTGGAGAGGGTCTTGGGCGCTTCGGCGGCATGGGCGCTGGCGAACAGGCCGGCGAAGGTGCACGCGAGGGCCAGGGCGGTGGTGCGCAGCGGGTTACGGGTTGCCATTTTGGTTATCTCCGGATCAGTTTTTTGTGTTGGCAGCGGGGAACGTTACAGCGCGCTCGGCTGGTGCTTCAGGTGGCCGAAGCTGGACGGTGCGCGGGCGCGTTCGGGCAGTTGCAACTGGCCGTCCTCGACGCGCTTCTTCAGGTATTGGTAGGTCTGCAACGCCTGGCTCCACATGTGTTCACCGATGCTGATGGCCTCGTAGGCCTGGCCGACCGCTTCGAACTGCGGCAGCGGACGAATCTGCGTGTGGTAGTCGCAGGCATAGAAGAACGGGAAGGAGTAGCGCTCCTGGCTGACCTTGCGCACGCGATGCGAGGTGGCGACGAAGGTGCCGGCGCTCATCACCTCGAGCATGTCGCCGATGTTGACGACGAAGGTGCCTTCGCGCGGCGCTGCGTCGATCCACTGGCCGAGGTCGTTCATCACCTCCAGGCCTGGGCGGTCGGCGAGCAGGATGGTGAAGCACTCGTAATCGGTGTGTGCACCGATGCCGGGCGCGTCCTGGGCGTCGCCGTCATAGGGGTAATGGATCAGGCGCAGCTTCGATGGCGGGAAGTTGGCCATCTCGTCGAAGGTGTTCTCCGGCAGGCCCAGGGCCAGGGCGAAGCCGCGAAACAGCGTGCGCCCCAGCTGGAAGATGCGCGCGTAGTAGGCCTGCACGGATTCCTTGAAGTCGGGCACGGCAGGCCAGTCGTTCGGCCCCAGCAACGGCGTGCCGGCCAGCACCAGCGGGTTGTCGGCGGGCACTTCGAAGCCGATGTCGAAGGCTTCCTTGTGATCCGGTTTGCCGACGCTGTAGCGCTCTTCGCCCTCGGGCACGAAACCCTTGTGGCTCTGCGAGGTGCCGATGTAGTGGCGCATCTTGGCCTCCAGAGGCTGCGCGAAGTAATCCTCGGCGGCACGGTGCAGGCCGTCGATCAGCGTCTGCTCGATGCCGTGGCCACTGATGTAGAGAAAGCCCACATCGCGCGCGGCGCGGCCCAGTTCCTCGGCCACGGCCAGGCGCGCGGCCGGATCGCTGCTGAACAGGCCGGCGATGTCGACCACGGGGATTTCGGTGAAATGCTTGGCGTTGTTGTTCATCACGGCTCCTCAGCGACTGGTGAAACGGTGGAAGTGCTGACGCTCGCAGCGCGCCATCCACTGGTTGAGCTGCCACAGGTCGGCCACCGGCACGTCGGTGAAGGGCAGGTGGTGCAGGTAGCCGTCCGGGCCGAATTCGGGGGTCAGGGTGGTGCTTTGCAGGCCGCGTCTTTCCTGGCTGCTCCAGATGCTTTCCCAGTGGCGCTGGTGGAAGGCCAGCACATCGGCATATTCCGGCGCGCCGGGGTGCGGCACCTGCGGGCCCTGGTCATAACCGACGCGGGCCTGGATGTGGTCGACCCGCTCGATGAAGGCCGATAGGTCGTCGGCGGGGTCATCCAGCAGGCGTTCGCAGGTCACCAGCCAGTGGCTGATGTCGCTGGTGAAGCGCAGCTCGGGCACCTGGCGGATCACGTCCAGGGTTACCCATGGGCTGTAGAGGGAGCGCCCGCGATGAATTTCGAAGCAGACATGCAGGCCGCTGGCGTCGGCCATTTCGACGGCGCTGGCGAAGAAGTCGACCTGTTCGGTCAGTGACCAGCGGTCGTTGCCGGGCAGCACGTTGACCAGGCGCGGCTCCAGTTCGGCAGCCCAGTCGAGCTTCCTGCGCAGGTCTTGGAGGTGTGCCTGGGGGCTGTCGCCCTGGCGCGGCAGCACTGGTGTGGAGGTGAACAGGGTGGCGATATAGGGGACGTTCCGTTCGCGCAGCAGGCGAGCATTGCTGCTGCGTTGTGCGGTCGTCTCGGGGATACGTGCCTCGATGCCGTCGAAGCCGGCGCCGAGCGCTTCGTCGAGCGCTTGCTGCCAACTGCCGCGATAGCCCCAGAGGGTGCGGAAGATTTCCAGTCGCATGGCCGTCTCCTGGAGAGGGCGAGGGTCAGCGGCAGATTGGCAAGGGGCGGGTGTGGCGCCCGGTGGCATCCGGTTCGAGCCGGTGCCTGGTTATGGCCACATTGTTGGCTCAGCCGGCGCGCGAGTTAAATCATCTTGCGCAAAAACTTAGTTCAGTGATTGCTGAACTATCGATGCGCGCCCCCCGGATTGCATCCGGCTCGGGAGGTTGCCCTGGCGTGGTTCCCGGATTTCACCGGGGCTACGAGGCTGAACTATCGAATCCGTGGCGCTACACTGGCGCTCCTTTGGTTCGCCGTGCCTCGTCATGTCCTTCGCCTTGCCCGATCTGAAACTGCTGAAGATCTTCGTCGCCGTGGTGCGCCACCAGGGCTTCGCCGCTGCGCAGCAGGAGCTGAATCTGTCCACCTCGGCCATCAGCACTTACATGAGCCAGTTGGAAAGCCAGCTTGGCATCGTGCTCTGCCATCGGGGTCGTGGCGGCTTCAGCCTGACCAGCAAGGGCGAGCTGTTCCATCAGGAAACGTTGCGCCTGCTCGGTGAGCTGGAAGGCTTCGAACGCTACTCGGCAGCACTCAAGGGCGAGTTGCGCGGCACCCTCAACCTCGGTGTGCTGGACTCCACGGTCGGCGATCCGGCCTTGCCGCTGGCCGAGGTGATCGGTGCCTACAGCCAGGAGCATCCCGGCGTGCACATGCACCTGTCGGTGATGAGTCCCTACGAGTTGCAACTGGCTGTGCTGGACAACCGTCTGGACCTGGCCATCGGCGCCTTCTCCACGCGCATGAACGGCCTGGTCTACCAGCCGCTGTACCGTGAGCAGCACTGGCTGTATTGCAGCGAGCGGCACGCGCTGTTCGAGCAACGGCGGATTCCCGAGGAGCTGATCACCCAGCAACGTATGGTCGGCCGTGGTTACTGGAGCCAGGCCGAGTTGGCCCGGCACGGTTTCAAGCACAGTGCCGCGACCGTGGAGTCGATGGAGGCGCAACTGATCCTGGTGCTCTCCGGGGCCTATGTCGGCTACCTGCCGGAACACTACGCCCAGCCCTGGGTGGATCAGGGGAGATTGCGCGTGCTGTTGCCCGCCACCTTCGGTTATCAGGCGCCGTTCTCGCTGATCCTGCGTCGCGGGCGCACGCGTGAACCGCTGATTCAGACGTTTCGAGACCTGCTCAAGACGCAACTGAATCAGATCTGAAACAGGGTCGCCTTTATCCTGCGAAAGACGTAGATACGGGGCCTGGCGCGGCCATAGCCCTGTGCTAGTACTTATTCATACACCTGTACCAACCCTAAATTCGAACAGGGATGCCTCGATGCGCCAGAACCTGCCGGTGAGTCAGCGCGAAAGATCCTTTCGCGCTGAAGAACGCCTGATTTCCACCACCGACCTCAACAGCAAGATCACCTACTGCAACGATGCATTCGTCGAAATCAGCGGTTTCACCCGTGAGGAACTGATCGGCCAACCCCATAACATCGTGCGCCACCCGGACATGCCGCCAGCGGTGTTCGGCCATATGTGGGAGACGATCAAGCAGGGCAAACCCTGGATGGGTATCGTCAAGAATCGCTCGAAGAATGGCGATTTCTACTGGGTCAGCGCCTACGTCACGCCGATCTACGAGAACGGTCGCATGGCGGGTTACGAGTCGGTGCGCTCGCTGCCGAGCGAAGCGCAGAAGCGTCGGGCCGAAGCGCTCTATGCCAGGTTGCGAGCCGGCAAGCCCCCGGTACCTCGATTGGAATACTGGACATACGACCTGCTGCGTTCCTGGCCACTGATCGTGGCTTCGCTGCTGATCCTGGCGTCGCACTGGGTATTGTCCGGCCCCTGGCTGATCGCCTTCATCGTGCTGATGCTGTGCGGCCTCGGTTCTTTCCAGTTGCATCGCACGCGGCAGTTGATCCGCCGTACGCTGGACGAGCATCCGAAAGCCTTTACCAGCGGTCTGGTGGCGCTGACCTACAGTGATAATCGTGGTGCCCAGGCCCTGCTGGACATGGCCATGATCAGCGAAGAGGCGCGCCTGCAGACGGCATTGACGCGTCTGGAGGATGCCGGCGAGAACGTCAAGAAGCGCGCTACGCAGTCCGCCGAGCTTTCCCGCTCGGGTGCCCAACTGCTCGATCAGCAGCGGGCCGAAACGGATCAGTCGGCAACGGCCATCAACCAGATGGCTGCGACCATTCAGGAGGTGACGCACAACGTGCAGAACACCTCGCATGCCGCCGAAGAGGCGGATCGCCTCGCGCGCGAGGGGCGCGACCTGGCGATTGGCAGCCTGGACTCGATGCGTCAGATGGCCAAGGCGGTGAGCGACATCGGTCATGCGGTCAACGAACTGGCCAACTCCACGCAATCGATCGGCAGTGTCGCGGATGTGATCACGTCGATTGCCGAGCAGACCAACCTGTTGGCGCTCAACGCCGCCATCGAAGCGGCGCGTGCGGGGGAGCAGGGGCGTGGGTTCGCCGTGGTGGCCGACGAAGTGCGTTCGCTGGCTTCGCGCACCCGGCAATCCACCGAGCAGATTCATCAGATCATCGCGGATCTGCGCGCCGGCGCGGAGCGCGCAGTGGTGACGGCGGGCAAGGGCGAGGAGATTTCCCGCGGCAGCGTACAGAGCGTGGAGTCCGTGCGTGACGCGCTGGAGGGGATCAGTTCGGCGGTGACGCGCATCACCGGCATGAGCCAGCAGATGGCGGCCGCGTCCGAGGAGCAGAGCCACGTGGCCGAGGACATCAGCCGGCAAATCACCCGTATCGCCCAGCTTTCCGATCACAGCGCCGGGCAGGCGCATCAGGGCGCAGCCATCAGCCGCGAGCTGGAGGAGATGGCCGACTACCTGCACAGCCTGGCGGAGCGTTTCAACCGTTGACCCATGGCCCGGATCGGATCCGGGCTACGCGGGGGCCGGCGCTTCTGGCACACTGCGCCGCATGCCTCGTCCGACCTGCTCCCGTTGCCAGCGCCCGCTCGGCCATTGCCTGTGCCCGCTGATTCCCGATCTCGACAGCCGTACTCGCGTGCTCATCCTGCAGCACCCGAGCGAGGTCGATCATGCCCTCAATACCGCTCGCCTGGCGGCGCTGGGGCTGCGCAATGCCGAGCTGCGCGTGGGCGAGGTGTTCGATGATCTGCCGCAGTTGCTGGCGCAGCCGGGGTACCGGGCCTGCCTGCTGTTTCCCGGCGAGCAGGCCGTTGCCCTGGCGACCGGCTCGCCGCACGAGCAACCGCTGCTGCTGGTGGTACCCGATGGCACCTGGCGCAAGGCGCGCAAGCTGCTGCATCTCAACCCGCCGCTTGCGGCGTTGCCGCGTGCGAGCCTGGGCGTTGTCGCACCGTCGCGCTATCGCCTGCGCAAGGCGCCGGAGGAGGGGGCGCTGTCGACCGTCGAGGCGATCGTCAGTGCATTGGATGTGCTGGAGGCGCCCCGTTCATTCGCTGCGTTGCTCAGGCCCTTCGATGCCCTGATCGACGGACAGATCGCGGCGATGGGGGAAGAGGTCTTTATCCGCAACCACCAGCGTTAGGGGGCGACGTGCACGTTGCACCCCGCGTCAGCCCGGGCGACGTGGTTCTCAGCGTTCGCGCATGGCTTCGGCGCGGGCCTTGAGCACGGGCTTGAGCAGGTAGGCCAGCACGCTCTTCTCGCCGGTGATGATGTCTACCGTGGCGACCATGCCCGGGATGATCAGCAACGGGTGTTCCTCGCTGCCCAGGTGGCTTTTCTCGGTACGTACCTGGATCAGGTAGAAGCTGTTGCCTTCCTCGTCGGTGATGGTGTCGGCGCTGATCAGTTCCAGGTTGGCTTTCAGCCCGCCGTAGATGGTGTAGTCATAGGCGGTGAACTTGACCATGGCCTTCTGACCCGGATGCAGGAAGGCCACATCCTGCGGGCGAACCTTGGCCTCGATCAGCAGGCTGTCGTCCAGTGGCACGATCTCCAGCATGTCGCTGCCTGGCTGTACCACGCCGCCGATGGTGTTGACCTTGAGTTGCTTGATCACGCCACGCACGGGCGAGGTCACCGTGGTACGGGTCACCTTGTCCTCGATGGCGACGCTGGTCGCGGTGATCTTCTGCAGTTCGGTACGGACTTCGTTGAGTTCCTTGAAGGCATCGGAGCGGAAGCTCAGCTCGGACTCATCCATCTTGCTCTTGATCTCGCTCATCGCCGCTTCGGCACGGGGAATGGCCAGATTGGTGGCTTCCAGCGAGCCTCGCAGTTCCACCACGCTGCGCCGCAGGCGCAGAACCTCGACTTCGGAAATCGCGCCGGAGGCGACCAGGGGTTGCGACATGTTCAGCTCCTGTTGCAGCAGCCCCAGGCTGGAGCGGTACTGCTGCGCCTTGGAGCGAAACTCGGCCAGTTCCTGCTCCTTCTGCCGCAGTTGTTCGCCGAGGGTGCGCTGCTCGCTTTTCAGGCGCTGTTGACGAGAGCGATACAGCGCCAGCTCGTCTTCGGCCAGTCGGGGTGCCCCCTGGATGATCTCTTCGGGGAGTTTGGGCTCGCGCCCCTCGGCTTCCGCGCCAAGCCGTTCGAGGCGGGCGACCAGGGCAAGCCGATCCGCTTCGGTCTCGCCACGATTGGACAGGAAACGGGTGTCGTCCAGCCTCAGCAGCGTGTCGCCCTTGTCCACGATCTGTCCCTCACGGACGAAGATTTCGCTGACGATGCCGCCCTCCAGATTCTGTATCACCTGCACCTTGCTCGATGGGATGGCTTTGCCTTCACCGGTGGTGACTTCCTCCAGAACGGCGAAGTACGCCCAGAGCAGGGCAGCGAGCAGGCAGGCGCTGACCGCCCATACCGTGATGCGGCTCAGCCAGGGCGAGTCCTCGAGAATGGCGCCTTCCACTTCCGGCATGAACTCGGTGTCCTGGCGTTTCTCGCGCAGGCGGCCAAAGTAATTGCCGAGGCTCTGAGTGGCTTGCATCGTACATCGCTCCTACAGGCTGGCCGGACCGACACGGCCCTTGCGCAAGGCTTCGATCACCGTTTCCTTCGGCCCGTCCGCCACCACTCGACCGTTGTCCAGCACGGCCAGGCGTTCGACCAGACTGAGCATGGAGGCCCGATGGGTGATGAGGATCAGGGTCTTGCCCTGCACCCAGCTGTGCAGGCGCTGGCGCAGCAGGTCTTCACTGGTGTTGTCCATGGCGCTGGTCGGTTCGTCGAGCACCAGGATCGGCGGGTCGAGCAGCAGGGCTCGGGCCAGCAGTACGGCCTGGCGCTGGCCGCCCGAGAGCAGTTGGCCGCGCTCGCCCACCGGGCGATCGAAGCCCTGCGGGTGCTGCCGCGCCAGCTCGACCACACCGGTCAGCTCGGCGACTTCGAGCATGCGCGTGTCGCTGATGTAGCGTGCACCGAGGGTGAGGTTGTCGCGCAGGCTGCCCGCCAGCAGGGGCAGGTCATGGGCGACGTAGCCGATCTGGTGGCGCAGGTCGGCGACGTCCAGTTGGCGCAGGTCGAGGTTGTCCAGCAGGATCTGTCCTTCGTCGGCGCTGTAGAAGGCCATCAGCAGCCGTGCCAGGGTGCTCTTGCCCGAACCGCTGCGGCCGATGATGCCCAGGCGTTCTCCGGCGCCCAGGCGCAGGCTGACGTCGTTCAGTGCCGGAGCGTTCTGGCCCGGATAGGTGAAGCTGATCTGGCGTATGTCCAGAGCCCCCTTGAGCTGGGTGCGGTCCAGCGGGCGCTGCTTGTCCTGACGTTCCTGGGGCAGTGCCATCAGGGCGTCGGTGCTGGTCATGGTCAGGCGCGCCTGCTGATAGCGGGTGATCAGCCCGGCGATCTGGCCCAGTGGCGCGAGAATGCGACTGCCCAGCATGTAGCAGGCCACCAGCGCGCCGACACTCAGGTTGCCGGCGATGATCAGGTAGACCCCGGCGACGATGGTGGTCATGCCGGCGAACTGCTGGAGGAACAGGGTGCCGTTGGTGGCCAGCGAGGCGAGGAACTTGGCATGGCCATCCAGGCGGGTGAGGGCGCCGTGGGTCTGCTCCCACTGGTGCTGGCGTTCGCTCTCCGCACCGCAGGCCTTGAGCATCTCCAGGCCGCCGAGGGTCTCGATCAGCAACGCCTGCCGCTGCGAGCCGAGTTGCAGGCTCTTGTGCACCGTGTCGCGCAGGCGTATCTGGATGATGTAGGCGAACAGCGCGGTGATGGGGAAGGCCAGCAGGGGGATGAACACCAGCGGCCCGCCGATCAGGCCGATCACCAGCAACATCAGCAGCGAGAAGGGCAGGTCGATCAGGCTGGTCAGGGTCACGGCGGTGAGGAAGTCACGCAGCCCCTGGAAGTCGTGGATGCTCTGGGCGAAACCGCCGATGGTGGCCGGTCGCGCTTTCATCGACATGCCGGTGATGCGCTCGAACAGCGTGGCCGATAGCACCACGTCGGTCTTCTTGCCCGCCGTGTCCAGCAGGTGTGCGCGCAACACCTTGAGCAGCAGCTCGAAGCCGGTGCCGATCAGCAGGCCGACGGCCAGCACCCAGAGTGTCGATGTCGCCTGATTGGGCACTACACGGTCGTAGGTCTGCATCACGAACAGCGGCACCATCAGGCCCAGCAGGTTGATCAGCAGGCTGGCCAGCACGGCGTCGGTATACAGCCAGCGCGACAGTTTCAGAGTGTCACGGAACCAGGCTTCGATACGCGGTACCAGGGGCGTGCGGGCTTCTTCCAGTTCATGCCGCGGGCGCGCGAAGAAGGCCTGGCCGCTGTACTCGGCAGCCAGTTGCTCATGGCTGACCCATTGTTCGCCGCCATCGGTCTCGCAGGGCAGTATCTGCGCCTGCTGCTTCGGCCCCCACTGGCGCAGCACGGCGCTGCGACCGTCCTTGAGCAGCAGCAGTACAGGCAGGTTGAGCGCGGAGATGCTGGCGAGATCGCGTTGCAGCAGCCGTCCCTGCAAGCCGGCCCTCGCGGCGGCGCGAGCCAGCAGGTCGGGGCTCAGACGCTGGGCCGGCAGCGGCAGGCCGGCGCTCAGGCTGCCACGGCTGGCACTGCAGCCATGCAGGCGGCAGAGGATCAACAGACCGTCGAGCAGCGGATCGTCATGGCTGAGTCGTGGATCGCTGGCCGGCCCTGGCCGTTCCATGGTGGTCAATTTCTACTACTCCTCAGAACCTGTGCGAGCCCGGTTCGTTCTTCGCCCAATTTCGCCTTGCCTGGCTGAACGAACCGTTGCGCGTCGGGCCCGCCCGCGTCCATGCGGGCCTTCGAGCCGGGATCACTTCATGTCCGGCAGGCGTGCCTCGCTCTTCACTTCCGTGAGGGCTACGGCTTCTGCCGGTACCACGACCTGTTGCTGACGCAGCAGATCCCCCATCGCCGCGACGACGCGGTACATCGAGAATTCTTCGCCGTAGCGAACCTCGGTGTAGCGGCGGTTGGCGGTGAACAGCTCGTTCTCGCTGTCGAGCAGGTCGAGCAGGGTGCGTTGGCCCAGGCTGAACTGCTGTTGGTAGGCCTCGCGAACGCGTGCGGTGTAGTCCGCATAGTCTCGTGCCTTGGGCGTTTGCAGACGTGCGTTCTCCATGGCGTTCCAGGCCAGCGAGAGGTTTTCGTTGAGCACCCGCAGGGCATTGTTGCGGATGTCCATCGACTCGTTGATCTGATGCGCGGCCGATTGCAGGCGGGCCTTGTCGCGCATGCCGTTGAACAGGTTGTAGTTCATCACCACGGCGGCCCGCCAGGTGTTGTAGTGGCCCTCGTCGCCCTGCACGTTGTCGTTGGCGTTGGTGGCCAGCTCCAGGTCGAAGCGCGGGTAGAAGGGGGACTTGGCAACCTCGTACTGCTTCTCGGCGGCGTTGACGTCCGCTTGTGCCGACTTCAGGAAGGGGTTGTTGTCCATCACCGTCTGGCGTGCCGCCAGCAGATCGGCCGGCATGCCGCCCTTGATCGATGCGGGTGTTTCCAACTGATCCGGCAGGCGGCCGACAGCACTGAAGAAGTTGGCTTCGGCATCGGCCAGGTTGACCTCTTCGGTGTAGAGGTTGTTCTGCGCCAGAGCCAGACGTGCTTCGGACTGATCCAGGTCTGCGTTGCTGCCTACACCCTGGCGGCTGCGCATGCCGATCTGATCGTTGATGCGCTGGTGGGCCTGCAGGTTGTTGCGAGCCAGGGTGACCATCTCGCGGCGCATCAGCAGATCCAGGTATACCTCGACGGTACGCAGCGCCAGGCTCTCGGAGGTACCGAGCAGGCGGTAGGCGCGGGAGTTGACCACGGCCTGGGTGCGCGCCACTTCGTTGGGAGTGTTGAAGCCGTCGAACAGCATCTGCCGCAGACGCAGTTCGGCATCGCGGTAGTTCAGGGTTTCCTTGTTGTGGTCACCCAGCGCTCGGGTGCTGGGGCTGTCCGTGCGCTCGCGGCCATAGCCGACCAGCAGGTCGACGGTGGGCAGATAGCCGCCCTTGGCGAACTTGACGTCTTCGTCCGAGGCGAGACGGCTATTGGCGGCAGCATGGATTTCCGGGTGGTTGTCCAGTGTGCTCTGGATGGCCTCCGACAAGTTCATGGCCTGTACCTGACTGCAGGCAGTCGCCAAAAGCATGGCGCTCCACAGGGTGTTGAGTGTGCGCATTGGCGTTTTCTCCTTACTGGGTTCTTATCCTGTCGCCAGAAAAATGGCTTTTTTGCCTGAAAAATTGTTTCAGGCTTGTAACATCACAGCTAAGAACAACTTTTGGAGAAGCTAAGAAGATTTTTTCACAAGCCATATTCGGAAAAAATCTTATGAACAATGCGAAAAGCAGCACATTGTTTGAGCCTATGAGCTGCACAAGTCCTCATTTTTCGGGGCCTGTACGGCTGGAGTGGGTAGTCAGGCATCGAAAGGGCGGGGATTCATCTGATGGAGTAGGTCGACGCATGCTGTGGTGACATTTTTTTGTCAGTAGCGTTTTTTGGATTTGCGCCGTTCCATTTCAATCAGTGGTCTTGTTTCTCTCCTCTGCTGCAAAAAGGTGTTCTGACCCTTTTGGTAGGTACGTGTCGGCGGTGGTCGGCAGCTGTAGTGAGGATGGAATCATGGCTACTCTAATTGGTGTCGTCAGTCAGGTTGTCGGCGAGGTGTTCGCGGTAGCGAGCGATGGATCGCGCCGTCCCGTCAGCGAAGGTGATCGTGTCTATGCGGGCGAGCAACTGGTAACCGGCATGTCCGGTGCGGTTGCGGTTGCCCTGAGCAACGGCCAGCAACTGACCCTGGGTCGAGACAGCAGCATCACCCTCGATACGCAGATGATCGCCGATCGCAGCGACTCTCAGGCGCCCGCCGCCGAAACCCCGGCGACTGCGCCCAGCGATGCCGACCTGACCGATGTCGAACGCCTGCAGGCCGCCATCGAGGCCGGCGTCGACCCGACCCAGGAGGGCGAAGCCACCGCAGCCGGTCCGGGCGCCGGTGCTGGTGGTGCTGGCGGTGCCGGGGGCGGCCACTCGTTCGTGATGCTCTCGGAGGTCGGTGGCGCGCTCGATCCGGTCATCGGTTTTCCCACCGAGGGCCTGCCTGGCGGGCCGCTGTTTCCCGAGGCGCTGCCCATCGCCACTGCCGACCCTGAAGTGGATGGC
>Ga0209699_100283_pt1 | contig 38659 bp, 38 predicted proteins | sample SynthPrep_1_END__FD_187204 | JGI IMG/M metagenome (GOLD analysis project Ga0209699, IMG submission 187204) | Synthetic microbial communities from Ohio, USA - SynthPrep_1_END_DS7_MetaG (SPAdes) (version 2) | ecosystem: Engineered > Bioreactor > Aerobic > Activated sludge | place: USA: Ohio...
ACCTTGGGCTCGGCCCGCGCCAACCGCCCGGCCGAGCCCAAGGTGGCGGCCGTCAAGGCGCCCAAGCCCGTGCGCAGCGACGCCGACCAACAGGCCTTCGATTTCGCGGGCGAAGGCGGCTTCGAACTGCCGCCGCTGGGCATTCTGGCCAAACCCGGCCAGCGCGGCGGCGCCGTCGACGAGGAGTCGCTGAAGGCCAACGCCAAGATGCTGGAGGGCGTGCTTCAGGAATTCGGCGTGCGCGGCCAGATCGACCAGATCCGCCCCGGCCCCGTCGTCACCCTGTATGAACTGGTGCCCGCGCCCGGCGTGAAGCATGGCCGCGTCGTGGCGCTGGCGGACGACATCGCCCGCTCCATGTCGGCCCGCGCCTGCCGCATCAGCGTGGTTCAGGGCCGCAACGCCATCGGCATCGAACTGCCCAACGCCAAGCGCGAGACCGTCTTCCTGCGCGACCTGCTGGCGTCGGGCGAATACGACAAGAAGAGCCATCTGCTGCCGCTGGCGCTGGGCGAGACCATCGGCGGCGAGCCTTACGTCGCCGACCTGGCGCGGATGCCCCACCTGCTGATCGCGGGCACCACCGGCTCGGGCAAGTCGGTCGGGGTCAACGCGATGATCCTGTCGATCCTGTATCGCCACTCGCCCGCCGAGTGCCGCTTCATCATGATCGACCCCAAGATGCTGGAGCTGTCGGTCTATGACGGCATTCCGCACCTGCTGGCGCCGGTCGTGACCGATCCCAAGAAGGCGGTCGTGGCCCTGAAGTGGACCGTGCGCGAGATGGAGGACCGCTATCGCCGGATGTCCAAGCTCGGCGTCCGCAATGTCGCCAGCTACAACGAACGCGCCCGCGAGGCCCAGGAAAAGGGCGAGCATTTCGAACGCACCGTCCAGACCGGCTTCGACGAGCAGGGCCGCCCGGTTTACGAGAGCGAGAAGATCCGGCCCGAGCCCATGCCCTATCTGGTCGTGGTCATGGACGAGATGGCCGACCTGATGCTGGTCGCGGGCAAGGATGTGGAAGGCGCCGTCCAGCGTCTGGCCCAGATGGCGCGCGCGGCAGGCATCCACCTGATCATGGCGACGCAGCGCCCGTCGGTGGACGTCATCACCGGCACCATCAAGGCTAACTTCCCGACCCGGATCAGCTTCCAGGTCACGTCGAAGATCGACAGCCGCACCATCCTGGGCGAACAGGGCGGCGAACAGCTGCTGGGTCAGGGCGACATGCTCTATATGGCGGGCGGCGGACGCATCACCCGCCTGCACGGCCCCTTCGTCGGCGATCAGGAGGTCGAAGAGGTCTGCAAACACCTGCGCGCCCAGGCCGAACCGGAATACCTCGACCTGATCACCGACGAGCCGGACGGAGACGGCGACGGCGCCTATGGCGATGAAGGCGGCGGCACCGGCGACGACCTGTATGACCGCGCCGTGGCCGTGGTCACGCGCGACCGCAAGGCTTCGACCTCCTACGTCCAGCGCCGCCTGCAGATCGGCTACAACCGCGCCGCCACCCTGATCGAACGCATGGAGCAGGAAGGCGTCGTCAGCCCCGCCAACCACGCCGGCAAGCGCGAAGTGCTGGCCGGACCGCCGCCTATGTAGTCTCGGCTGCGCCGAGGCGGCGGCTTTGCCGCCGGGCGCTATCGTTCACCGCGCGGCGGCTCGCTGCCTCAGCGCCAATCACGAGCGCACGCCTGGGAACCCCGCGGTTCAGTCGACGCTTAAACGCCTCACGTCCTCAAGCAGCGAGCGACCGCGTCGCGAGCGCTAGGACACTAAACAATGAACACCGCTTCATCGGAGCGCCGGAATATGGTCAGGCTGGCGTCATCAGCCTGCCGGATGAAGCCCCCACTCTCACCGGGTCGAAAACCGTTCAGAACGGGAGAAGAAAAGACATGAGCATTTCCCGCCGCGCCTTCGGCCTCGGCTCCGCCGCCCTGGTCGCGCTCGCCGCCGCCCCCGCCGCCGTCCTGGCGCAGGCCGGCCTGTCAGCCGACGACCAAGCCGTCCTGCGTCAGGCCCAGACCTATCTAACCGCCATGACCACGGCCCAGGGGACGTTCGTCGAGACCGGGCCGAACAATCAGCGCCGCACCGGCCGCTATTATCTGCAGCGCCCCGGCAAGATGCGGTTCGAATACACCGAGCCGGAAGGCCTGCTGGTCGTCGCCGACGGCAATAACGTCAGCCGTTGGGATCCGCGCCTGAACGTCTTCCGTCAGGCGCCGCTGGGCCAGACGCCGCTGTCCACCTTCCTGGCGCGCGAGGTCCGGCTGGATCAGGGCGTGAAGATCGACCGGATCACGCGCATGGACTCCGGCGCCTTCGCCATCACGGCCCGCGACGCGCGCCGTCCCAATGAAGGCTCGGTCATCCTGGCTTTCGCCGGCTCGCCCGTGCGCCTACAGGAATGGACCATCACCGACGCGCAAGGCTCGCGCACGCGGGTCCAGCTGACCACGCTGCAACCGGCGCCGGGCCTGGCCGCCAGCCTGTTCCAGCTGCGCGACCCGACGCGTCGCAATCGCCGCAACTGATCCGCCGCCCAGAAAAAGAAGCAGGGCGAATTTGTGACAGTTTGACCTTTTTCGCCGGGCGTGACACTTTGGGCACAGGACGGCGGCGGCCGTCCCGCCCGCCACGGATTCATCCCCGCCTGGCGGCGAGAGAGACGAACTTCATGCGCCCGGACCTGGCTCCGGGCGCTTTTTTAATGCGCGCGACAACCAGCTTAGACCCCGCCCCGCCAAGCTGCTAAGCCCGCTGACATGAGCCTTCGCATCGTCACCTGGAACATCAACTCGGTCCGCCTGCGCATTGATCAGGTCGCCCGTTTCGTCGCCGAGAACGCCCCGGACGTCCTGTGCCTGCAGGAGATCAAATGCACCGAGGACCAGTTCCCGCGTCAGGCCTTCATCGACATGGGCCTGCCCTACCTGCGGATCGGCGGCCAGAAGGGCTGGCACGGGGTGGCCATCGCCAGCCGCCTGCCCATCGTCGACAGCCCCAAGCTGGACGTCTGCCGCGAGGGCCACGCCCGCTGCGTCTCGGCCGTGGTCGAAGGGGTGGAGGTGCAGAACTTCTACATCCCGGCGGGCGGCGATCTGCCCGACCGGGCGCTGAATCCCAAGTTCGATCACAAGATGGACTTCTATGAGCGGCTGACCGCCGAGATGAAGACCCGCGATCGCCAGCGGCCTCTGGTCCTGGCCGGAGACTTCAACATTGCGCCGGGCGAGAACGACGTCTGGAACCACCGCTTCATGTCCAAGGTGGTCAGCCACACCCCCGGCGAGGTCGAGACCCTGTACCGGCTTCAGGACGCAGGCGGTTTCGCCGATGTGGTGCGCGACCAGATGCCCGACCCGGTCAAGCTGGCCAGCTGGTGGAGCTATCGCGCCAAGGATTTCCGCAAGTCGAACCGGGGGTTGCGGCTGGACCACCTGTGGACCTCGCCCGGCCTGACGCCCGCCGTGGTCAAGGGCAGCGCCCGAATCCTCGATACGGTGCGCGAATGGGAACGGCCCAGCGACCACGCCCCGGTCGTGATGGACCTGGACGTCTGAGGCCGCCTCAGAAGGGGAAGAAGATCGGGATGGCGACCATGGCCGCCGCCCAGGTGATCAGGTTCAGCGGCGTGCCGACGCGGACGAAGTCCATGTAGCTGTAGCCGCCCATCTGATAGACGAGGACGTTGGTCTGATAGCCGAAGGGGGTGGCGAAGGCGGCCGAGGCGGCCATCATCACCGCCACCAGAAAAGGCCGCGGATCGACCCCCAGGCTCTCAGCCAGGGCGACCGCGATCGGCGTCACCAGCACGGCCACCGTGGCGTTGGACAAAAGCTCGGTCGCGAACAGGGTCACGCCGTAGAGCACGATCAAGGCGCCCAGCGGCCCGAACGGGCGGATCACCTCGATCAGCAGGCCCGCGCCCTGCGCCGCCAGCCCCGTCACCTCGATCGCCGTGCCGACCACCACCATGCCGGCGATCAGCAGCAGGATGTCCGGCTTCAACCCCGAATAGGCCTCTTCCGGCGTCAGCACGCCCAGCAGGATCAGGGCCACCGCCCCGGCGAAGGCCGCCGCCGCGATGGGCGCGATTCCCAGGCCCGCCGCCGCCACCACCAGGACGAAGACCGCCAGGGCGATCAGCGCCCGCTTCCACTGCAACGGGCGGTCTGCTGAAGAATAGAGATCAACGTCGCCCAGGTGGGCGTCGCCGGTGCCGTCGCGCTGGTTGCGGCTTTCGCCGAGCCGGGCCAGCGACGGCAGGGAGAAGGGCAAACGCCACCGACGCGCTCCCTTGACCGCCTGCGCTTCCGCAGCGAGGCGCTCCCGTTCAGCTTCAGCTTCTTCCTCAGCCGTGGCCGAGCGGCCCAATTGGCGCGCGCCGAAAAAATAGAGCCACAGTCCGCCGACCAGGGCGATGATCAGACCCACGGGCGTGATCTCGAACAGGCTGAAGACCGGCTGACCGGCGTTTCGCGCCATGTCGTTGACCAGCAGATTGGTCGAGGTGCCGATCAGGGTCAGCAGGCCGCCCAGCACCGTCACATGGCTGAGCGGCATCAGGAACCGCTTGGGCGACAGCTTCAGCGACTTGGCCATGTCGCGCACGACCGGCGCGGCCAGCACCACCACCGGCGTATTGTTCAGAAAGCCGCCGACCGAGCCGCACAGGCCGATCACCACCCAGATGCCCGTCGCGCCGAAACGCTGACACAAGGACGTCGCCTTGCGGATTATCAGGCCCAGCAGACCCGACAGTTCGATGGCGTAGGCGATGACGAACAGCCCGGCCAGGGCGATGACCGCCGGACTGGCGAAGGCGCTCTGCACCTCGACCGGGCGAACCACGCCGAACAGCAGCAAGGTCGCCGCCCCGCTGAGCGCCACCACGTCCGAACGCATCCGCCCGTGAATCATCACCCCGACCACGGCGATCAGAACGATGAGAGCGATGATCTGGTCCAGCGTCACCCGCGCAAGACCCCCTTTTTTCAGCCCAGCCTCGACCGCGATCACGGGCCGGGGCGCCAATCAGCGTTTCTCGTGTTAGGCTGGTTCCATGTCGATCACAACGACCCGTCTGGCCGCGCCGCTCGCCCTGGCGGCGGCCCTGCCGATTCTGACCTGGTGCCAGCGGCCGCCGGAACCTGCCCCCCCTGCGGATCCGGCCCCGCCGCCGACGGTCGTGCTGGACTCCACCCTGAACCGCGCCGCCCTGCTGGCCGCCCTGACCGAGGCCGCAACAGCCCTGGCCGACGGCCAGACGCGCGACGCCGCCCTGACCGGCCGAACGGTGTCGGTGCGCCTGCCTTTCGGCTGCGGCGGCGAGGCGGCCGTCGCCAGCGAAGCGGGCGGCCTACCCCGCCTCGTTCGCAATGCCGACGGAAGCCTGACCCTGACGATCACGCCGGAAGACCTGGGCGCGTCGGCCCTGGTCCCTGCGACCCGCGAGGGGGCGGTCGACAAGTGGGAGGCGGTCGAAGGCTTCTGGATCGCCCGGCCATGGAGCGGCCTGGACGCCTGTCCGGCGTCAGCAGCTCTGACCGCCCCCGCCCCGGAACTCGCGCCTTCGCCGGCTCAAACGGTGATCAAGACACCCGCCGAGGGCAAGACGACTGAGGCCAAGGTCGTTGACGACGTCGCGGCGCCGCCAATCGTCCAGCCCGAACGCAGCGCAGGGCTGACCGCCGTGTTTGAAACGGGCGGCTCGCGCCTGGGCCGTCGTCAGGGCCAGGCCTATATCCATGTCATTCGGGGAGAAAAGGGCGTCGCGCCGACGCCGGCGCCGGGCGGCTATGCGCTGCGGCTGGAAGGACGGCTGACCGCCTTCGCGGACGGCAAGGCCGTCCATTGCGTCCAGCAGGACGCCGAAAGCCGGCCGGTCTGCATCGCCGCTTTGCGGCTAGACCGGCTGGCCTTCGAGGATGGGGCCACGGGCGCGCTTCTCAGCGAATGGCGCCCGCGTTGATTTAAGCTCAAGCTGCGCCCAGCAGCTTGGCCCCGGCCAGCACGCCCATCAGGATCAGGGTGACGCTGCCGGTGAAGACGACGATGCCTTCGAACGAGAAGCTCGAAGCGCGGGGATGCACGAGTTTCATGACTTGGTTCCTTTCGGCGGGGGAGTTCCGAACGGTCTCAAGATAGGCGGCGCGACTATACGGGACAAACCACGGTTAGGCCGCGTCGGATGATCTCAGGTCATCCGATCCGCATCTGCGTCCTCATCCAGCCGCGATTCGGCCACGATCCAGTTGAGGAAGCGCCGCAGCTTGGGTTCGTCCGCCCGTTCGGGCAGGACCACCGCCCAATAGGCCAGGTCGTTGGTCAGGGCGTGATCGACCGGCTGGATCAGCCGCCCCTCGCGCAGGTCGTCCGCCGCCAGGGGCGCCGAGGTCAGGGCCACGCCGCGTCCTGATAAAGCCGCCTCCAGCGCCAGATGGCTGTGGCTGAAATGGGGGCCGCGCAGGTGGTTCACGCGCGGATCATCGACCCCGGCGCTCTCGAACCAGGCCTTCCAGCCCATGCGGTCGGCGTAGGGCATGTCGTGCCAGGTCTCGTGGATCAGCACCACGTCCAGCAGGTCGGACGGCTGGTTCAACCGCCGCGCGGCGGCGAAGGACGGAGCGCAGACCGGGATCAGCCGCTCATTGACCAGCCGCCGCGCCACCTGGCCCGGATAGGGGCCTTCGCCGTAGCGCAGGGCCACGTCGGCCTCGCCGTTCGACAGGTCGGCGATGCGGTCCTCGGCGAAGACGATCAGATCGAGATCCGGGTTTTCCTCGCTGAAGCGATGCAGGCGCGGCGACAGCCATTTGCTGGCCAGCGACGGCAGGGCGGTGATCCGCAACTGGCGCGAACGACCCGGCCGCACGGCCTCCAGCGCGCTTTCCAGCCGCTCGAAGGCGTCGGCCACGCCCTGAGCCAGGCGCTTGCCGTCGGCGGTCAGGCGCACCGAGCGGTTGAAACGGTCGAACAGGCGCAGGCCCAGCCGCATCTCCAGCGCCTTCACATGGCGGCTGACGGCGCCGGGGGTGACGCCCAACTCCTCGGCCGCCTCGCGGAAGCTGCCGAGGCGAGCGGCTGCGTCGAACGCCCGAAGCGCCACCAGCGGCGGGGTCGGGCGACGCTCGCTCATCTGGATGTCAGGGCTGGAGGCGGTAGCCGCCGGCGTCGGTCAGCAGCAGACGGGCCTGGCCCGGCTCGACCTCGATCTTCTGACGCAGGCGATAGATGTGCGTTTCCAGGGTGTGGGTGGTGACCCCGGCGTTGTAGCCCCAGACCTCGGTCAGCAGCTCTTCGCGCGACACCGGCTTGGCCCCGGCGCGATAGAGGTACTTGAGGATGTTGGTTTCCTTCTCGGTCAGCCGGACCTTCTTGCCCTTGTCGTCGACCATCAGCTTGGAGGCCGGACGGAACTCATAGGGGCCGACCTGGAAGACGGCGTCCTCGGACTGTTCGTGGCTGCGCAGGTGGGCGCGGATACGCGCCAACAGAACCGCGAAGCGGAAGGGCTTGGTGACATAGTCGTTGGCGCCGGAGTCGAGGCCGAGAATGGCGTCCGAATCCGACGACTGCGCCGTCAGCATGATGACCGGGGTGGACACGCCCGCCTTGCGGATCAGGCGACAGGCCTCGCGGCCGTCCATGTCGGGCAGGTCGACATCGAGCAGGATCAGATCGGCCCGCGCCTCCTTGGCCTGGCGCACGCCGTCGGTCGCCGTCGCGGCCTGGGCCGGGCGGAATTCCTCATGAAGCGCCAACTGCTCGGCCAAGGCCTCGCGCAGGTCGTTGTCGTCATCGATGATCAGAATGGTCTTGGGCGTGCGCATGGTCTCTTTAGAATGGCGAGGCTTGAGCCGAACGCCAAGGGCGCCGGGCGCGATATTGCGTCCTAAGAGGTCGCAGGGACCATATTTCGTTCCCCGAACAGGGCCGAACCCACTCGAACATGGGTCGCGCCCGCCTCGATCGCCGTCAGATAGTCGCCGCTCATGCCCATCGACAGGACCGAGAGGCCGTTGCGGGCGGCGATCGCGGCCAGCAAGGCGAAGTGCGGCGCGGGGTCTTCGTCGGCCGGAGGAATGCACATCAGCCCCTCGACCGTCAGGCCGTGAGCGTCGCGCGCGGCGGCGATCAGAGCGTCGGCGTCGTCCAGCAGGACGCCCGCCTTCTGCGGCTCGGCGCCCGTGTTGACCTGAACCAGAACGCGGGGACGACGGCCCGTCTTGCGTACAGCGGCGGCCAGGGCGGCGGCGAGGCGTTCGCGATCCAGCGTCTCGATGACGTCGAACAGTTCGACCGCGTCTTGCGCCTTATTGGTCTGCAGGGGGCCGATCAGGCGCAGCTCCAGATCCGGCAGGGCGGCGCGACGCTCATCCCAGTGGGCCTTGGCCTCCTGCACCCGGTTCTCGCCGAACACCCGCTGGCCGGCCGCCAGGGCAGCGTCGAGGGCGGCGTCGCCCTGCGTCTTGGACACCGCCGTCAGCACCACGGAAGCAGGGTCGCGGCCCGCCGCCAGGGCCGCGTCATGGATGCGGCGGCGCACCTCGGCGAAGCGGTCGGCGATGGACGAAACGGCGAAAGCGGGCGTAGTGGCGGTCATGACCCTGTCCGAACTCATGGCCGAGGACGCGCGCACCCTGTGGGCGGCGGCCCAAGCCCTGTCGCAGTCTGTAGCCCTCGCGGCGGCGCCTGTCAGCCCGCGCCCCCTGCCGCCCCTGCTGTTCTTCACCGATCCAACGCGGACGCCCCGGCCGTGGGAGACGGCGGCGCGCCTGCCTGCGGGCGCAGGGGTCGTGTATCGCGCCTTCGGCGCCGCCGACGCCGTCGAAACCGGGCTTCGTCTGCGCGAGGCGACGCGGGCGGCGGGCGTATTGCTGCTGGTCGGGCTGGACGCCGCCCTGGCCGAGCGGGTGGAGGCCGACGGCGTGCATCTGCCCGAACGCGCCCTGTCCTCGGCCTACGCCCTGTCGGGACGGCGGCCGGACTGGCTGCTGACCGGTGCGGCGCATTCCGAAGCGGCGGTGCGCGGCGCGCGCGACCTGCACGCCCTGGTGCTGTCGCCCGTCTTCCCGGCCGGCGGCGCTTCAGCGGCCAAGCCCGCGCTGGGCGTGGAGCGGTTCTCCGCCGTGGTGGCCCTGGCCCCCTGCCCGGCCTACGCCCTGGGCGGGATCACGGCGCGAAGCGCCGAAGCCCTCAGCGAATCAGGCGCGTGCGGTCTGGCGGGCGTGGAGGCGATCCAGGCGGCGTTCACCTCTCGCTGAGAGAGGCGCCCAGGATCAGAACTTGAAGATGGTCTCGAGGCGCACGCGCGGGGCGGCGCGGCGATCAGCGGCGCTTTCGGGCGCACGGGCCGGATCGACTTCCGGCGAGGCCAGGTTGGCGGCGGCGCCGACGCGCAGGCGCGGGCTGAGGCGGTAATAGGCCCCGGCCTCGACGTCGCCCCAGTCCGCTTCGCGGCCGACGGGCTGGTTCAGGTTGAAGTTCAGGCCCCAGCGGCCGTTCTCATTCCAGCGCAGGCCGCGGCGCTGGGCGGCGGTCGGGGTGCTGGGCGACTGGGCGGCGATGTCGGTCAGGCTGACGGCAGGGGCGCGGCCGCGCGTCTGCGCAGCGGCGTCGGTCGCCGTCCCGGCCAAGGCCAGGGCGCCCACGCTTGCAGCGATGACGGCGACGAAACGCATTTCACCCACCCTATGGACCGCTCGTTTTCTGCGGCGATCCTTGTTGACGACCTCAGGACGCGCCTGAACAAGCCGCGTCTGATCTGGGGATAAGATATGGACTGCATTCCTACGGTCAACGGAACGTGGCCCTATGGTACAGGTTCCAGGCGACTCCGGCGCAGGCTGTGGCGCCCTTGTCACGCAGAAGGGCGAGACCGAGGCCTCTATCGGTCGAGTCTGATGCCAGATCGCCTTGTCATCGCCCCTTTTCGCCGTGTTATAGAGCGTTGCTGACGCGAACGTGCGTGGGCGTCGCCAGGCGACGTTCCCTCACGCGCCGTCAAACCCTTTCACGGAGATCACGGAATGGCTCTTGTTCGCGGCGCTGCGGTCGCCCTGATCGCCTCGGGCCTGCTGCTCGGGGGCTGCTCCAGCCTGCCGTTCGGCGGCTCTAAGGCCAAGGCGCCCACCATGGAGGCCCAGCTGGGCATCGGCGTGAACGCCTATCTGTGGCGCGCCACCCTGGACACCCTGTCCTTCATGCCCCTGACCAGCGCCGATCCGTGGGGCGGCGTGGTCAACTATGACTGGTACGTCAATCCGCAGGCGCCGAACGAGCGCTTCAAGGCGACCGTCTTCATCCTGGATCGCCGCCTGCGCGCCGACGCCCTGAACGTCGCCGTGACCAAGGAAGTCAAGGACGCCGCCGGCGCCTGGGTCTCCGCCCCGGTCGCGGCCCAGACCGAAACCGATCTGGAGAACGCCATCCTGACCAAGGCGCGCCAGCTCAACCTCGCCAACGCGGCCCGTCGCTAAAGACCGGCGCCCCTCACCTTTCGTCTTCAACGCGTCCTCAGGCCCGCCTCAAGCTTCGCGCCTGAGGCGCCGCCTCAGGATACGCCGTGGCCCGCTACGAGCCCAAAACCGCCGAACCCCGCCAGCAGGCCCGATGGGCTGCGGCCGACGCCTTCTCGGTGTCCAACGCCGACACCGGCCGTCCGAAATACTACGTCCTGGAGATGTTCCCCTATCCGTCGGGCAACATCCACATGGGCCACGCCCGCAACTATGTGATGGGCGACGTGGTGGCGCGCCACAAGCGGGCGCAAGGGTTCGACGTCCTGCATCCGATGGGCTGGGACGCCTTCGGCATGCCCGCCGAGAACGCGGCCATGGAGCGCGGCGTCCACCCTGGCGACTGGACCTGGTCCAACATCGCCGCCATGCGCGACCAGCTGAAGCTGCTGGGCCTGTCGCTGGACTGGTCGCGCGAGTTCGCCACCTGCGACCCCGACTACTACGGCAAGCAGCAGGCCTGGTTCCTGGAGCTGTTCAAGCGCGGCCTAGTTTATCGCAAGGACGGCGTGGTCAACTGGGATCCGGTCGACAACACCGTCCTGGCCAATGAGCAGGTCATCGACGGGCGCGGCTGGCGCTCGGGCGCCGTGGTCGAAAAACGCAAGCTGAACCAGTGGTTCCTGCGCATTACTCAGTATGCGGACAATCTGATCGACGGCCTGGCCGAGCTGGAAGGCCGCTGGCCCGAGAAGGTCCGCCTGATGCAGGAAAACTGGATCGGCCGGTCCAAGGGTCTGCAGATGAAATGGGCCTGGGCGGGCGCCGCTCCGGCTGGTTTCGATGACGGACTGGAGATCTACACCACCCGTCCCGACACCCTGTTCGGCGCCAGCTTCATGGGCCTGGCCCCCGATCATCCGATCTCGAAGCAGCTGGCCGAGGCCGACCCCAAGGTCGCCGCCTTCGTCGCCGAATGCCGCAAGGGCGGCGCCAGCCAGGCCGACATCGAACAGGCCGAGAAGATCGGCTGGGACACGGGGCTGAAGGTCGTCCACCCCTTCACCGGGGCCGAGGTCTCGGTCTGGATCGCCAACTTCATCCTGTCCGACTACGGCACCGGCGCCATCTTCGCCTGCCCGGCGCATGACCAGCGCGATCTGGACTTCGCCCGCAAATACGATCTGCCGGTGATCCCGGTCGTCCGCCCCGAGGGCGCGGGCGACGACTTCGCCGTGGCGGACGAGGCCTATACCGGCCCCGGCTCCATCTTCCATTCCGACTTCCTGAACGGTCTGGACATCGAGGCCGCCAAGGCCGAGGCCATCCGCCGCATCGAGGCCGCCGGAACGGGCGAAGGCGCGACCATCTATCGCCTGCGCGACTGGGGCGTCAGCCGTCAGCGCTACTGGGGCTGCCCCATCCCGGTCATCCACTGCGAGGCCTGCGGCGTCGTGCCGGTTCCGGCCGACCAACTGCCTGTCGAACTGCCCAAGGACGTCACCTTCGACGTCCCCGGCAACCCGCTGGACCGCCACCCGACCTGGAAGCACGTCAACTGTCCGTCATGCGGCGCCTCCGCCCGGCGCGAGACGGACACGCTGGACACCTTCGTCGACAGCTCCTGGTATTTCGCCCGCTTCGCCGATCCCAAGGCGGCCGAGCCGATCAACAAGGCCGCCGCCGCCAAATGGCTGCCGGTCGATCAGTATATCGGCGGGGTCGAACACGCGGTCCTGCACCTGCTCTACGCCCGCTTCATCACCCGCGCCCTGTCGGACGCCGGTTTGATGGACGTGAAGGAGCCGTTCGCGGGCCTGTTCACCCAAGGCATGGTGGTCCACGAGACCTATTTCGACGGCCATGAAGACAGCGGCAAACCCCGCTGGGTCGAGCCGTCGGACGTCCGCATTGAGACGGTGGACGGCCAGCGCGTCGCCACCCGCCTGTCCACCGGCGCCGCCGTCACGATCGGCGACATCGAAAAGATGTCGAAGTCCAAGAAGAACGTGGTCGCGCCCCAGGACATCATCACCGCCTATGGCGTTGACGCCGGCCGCCTGTTCATCCTGTCCGACAGCCCGCCTGAGCGCGACATCCAGTGGTCGACCGGGGGCGTTGAAGGCGCCGCCCGCTTCGTCCAGCGCGTCTGGGGCGAGTTCGACGGCTTTGACGCCGCCGCGCCAGCGAACCCCGATGCGGACTCCGCCCTGATCCGCGAGACGCACAAGGCCATCAAGGCCGTCAGCGAAGGCGTCGAGCATTTCCGCTTCAACTCGGCCGTGGCCAAGCTCTACGCCTTCCTGGCGACCATCCGCCAACACGACAAGGCGGGCGCCGAGGCGAAGAAGACCGCCCTGGCCGCCCTGGCGCGGCTGATGGCGCCCTTCACCCCGCACCTGGCCGAGGAATGCTGGACCCGGCTGGGCGAGGCCGGAATGGTGCTGGACGCGCCCTGGCCCGTCTATGACGCCGCCCTGGCCGCCGACGACCAGGTCACCCTGCCCGTTCAGATCGGCGGAAAACGTCGCGGCGAGGTCGTCCTGCCGCGCGGATCGGACAATGCGACGGTCGAGGCCGCCGCCCTCGCCAATCCGACGGTTCAGGCCTACCTTGCCGCCAACAACCTCAGCGTTCGCAAGGTGATCGTGGTGCCCGACCGTATCGTCAATCTGGTGGCCAGCTGATGCGCCGTCTGGCCCTGCTCGGCGTCCTGGCGGGCGCAAGCCTGCTGTCGGCCTGCGGCTTCACGCCCATGTACGGCGAGACCGGCGTCAGCGGCGGCCTGTCGCGCATCGCCGTGACCACGCCGGACGACCGGCTGGGCTATCGCCTGCGCGAGCAGCTGGAGGACGCCTTCGGCCGCGACGGCGCACAGGCCCCCCTCTATCGCCTGACGACCGAGGTCGAGCAGAGCCGTCGCCCTCTGGGCCGCCGCATCGACGACACCGCCAGCCGCTATGAGCTGACGGTCAAGGCCGCCTGGGCCCTGACCCCCGCCGCTGGCGGCGAGACGATCAAGGGCGTGCAGACGACGACCGTCACCTACGCCGCCGCGGATCAGCCCTACGCCGCCATCGCCGCCCAGCAGGACGGCGAGGACCGGGCCGCCGCCGACCTGGCTCGTCTGATCCGCCTGGACATGATGCGCGTCCTGGCGGGGCTCTGAAGGCCTTCGCATGATCCTCTCCAAGCGGCCCGACGTCGACCGCTTCCTGAAGGCGCCGGACGCTGGCGTCCGCGCCGCCGTCATCCACGGCAAGGATCGTTCGGGCGTGACCGAACGCGCCCTGACGCTGTGCCGCACGATCACCCCGGACCTCAACGACCCCTTCAACGTCACCCTGTTAACCGAAGCCGACATCGACGGCGACGCCGTGCGATTGGAAGAGGCGCTGACGGCGCTCAGCATGATCGGCGGGCGGCGCCTGGTGCGCATCCGGATGTCCGACGGCAAGGCGGGCGTGGACAAGGCCGTGGCCGCCGCCCTGACCGCCCACGCCGAGGGCGCCTATAATCCCGACGCCATGTTGGTGATCGAGGCCGGGGCGCTGGGCCGCGAATCCGCCCTGCGCAAGGCCGCCGAAAAGGCCCAGGGCGCAGTCGCCATCGCCTGCTATGAAGACGAGGTCGGCGATGTCGCCCGCATGACGCGCGAGGCCCTGGGCGCGGACAAGGTGGGCCTGTCATCCGACGCCCTGGACCGCTTCGTCGCCCGCCTGCCCCGCGAACGCGGCCTGATGCGTCAGGAGATCGAGCGGCTGATCCTCTATATCGGCCCCGGATCGGGCCGCACCATCGACGTCGAGGAGCTGGACGCCCACCTGGGGGTCGAGCCCGACGCCTCCCTGTCCGACGCCGCCTTGCAGGCCTTCGGCGGCCGCCCCGGCCCCGCCCAGGCGGGTTTGCGTCGCGCCCTGGCCGAGGGCGAAAGCGCCGTCATGGCCGTACGCATGGCCTCGCTTCATCTCGGAAAACTACGCCGGATCAATGTCCTGCAAGCCAACGGCGCAGGCGCCAAGGAGGCTGCCAAGGCCGCCGGCGTGTTCTGGAAACAGGAAGCGGAAATGCTGCGCCAATCGCGCGCCTGGCGGCTCGAACTGCTCGACGAAGTGCAGGACAGCATCAACACCGCCGACGTCATGACCAAGACCACGGGCATGCCCGAAGCCCTGATCGCCGAGCGTCTGCTGCTGGAGATCGCCGCTCGCGCCAAGCGCATGGGGCTTTAAGGCGCGCACGAAACGGCGGCGACGTCCCTCAGCCTCGCTTGGAGGCACGACGGAAGGCGGGCTTGTTCAAGGCCGCCGCCTGACGCTGCATCGACCGCTCCGCCTTGCGAGCTCCATCAATGCCGACGAAGCCGCCATCCTGCTGAGCCGCCTTCTTCGCAGCCAGCGCACGCTTGAGCGCCTCAGCAGCGCTCGATTTCTTGGAAATTTCGTTCATGGGCCGATCCTAGCAGCCCTGCGCGAAAAACCAGCCCTTCAAGGCCCTGCGCCGCTCTTTCCGCTTAGACGGCCCAAGCCCTGACCAATACGCCAAATGCGCTGTATTGACACAAACGTATATAAGGGATTTCTATGACGTTGATCGGTCCTCGATCATCGATCGAGTCATGCGCGTCATCACCTGCTGGCGCGTCAGCACTCGCTCTCATCCCCGACTTGCCCGTCCCGGCTCGTTCCTGGACGGGCTTTTTCGTTACGGGCGTCAGCCCCGCATCAGGCGTCGGCACAGGTCGTCGAGCTGTTCCAAGGTGCCGTATTTGACGGTGATCTCGCCCTTGCCGCCCTTGTCGGACAGCGAGACCTTCAGGCCAAGCGCGTCGGACAAATCCTGCTCCAGGGCGGCGATGTCGGCCGCGCCCTCGCCGCTCATGACCGGCCTGGCCTTGGGCGTTTTCGGGCCTTCCGCCGCGCGACGCGCCAAGGCCTCGGTCTGACGCACGTTCAGCCCCTTGGCGATGACCTCGGTCGCCAGTTCCTCGGCATTCGGAGCCGTGATCAGGGCGCGGGCGTGGCCGGCCGACAGATCGCCCCGCACCACATGCTCGCGCACCGCCTCGGGCAGTTGCAGCAGGCGCAGGGTGTTGGCGACGTGGCTGCGGCTCTTGCCCACCACCCCGGCCAGGGCGTCCTGGGTACGACCGAACCGCTCCATCAGGACGGCATAGGCGTTGGCCTCTTCCATCGGGTTCAGGTCGGCGCGCTGGACGTTCTCGATGACGCCGACCTCAAGCACCTCGATGTCGTCCATCTCGCGCACGACGATCGGCACCTGGGTCAGGCGGGCGGCCTGGGCGGCGCGCCAGCGGCGCTCGCCGGCGATGATCTGCCACACGCCCTGCTCGCCCGGTTGCGACCGCACCAGGATGGGCTGCAGCACCCCCTTGTCGCGGATCGAGGCCGTCAGTTCATCCAGATCCGTCTTGGCGAAGATCTTGCGCGGCTGGTCCGGATTCGGCTTCAGCGCCTCGATCGGCGCGCGTTGCACGCCGGCCGGCGCCGGACCGGTCGCGTCGACGGCGACTGGCTCCTGCGCGTTTTCTCCCAGAAGCGCCGAGAGACCCCGGCCCAGACCACGCTGACGTTCGGACAAGATATCGATTCCGTTACTGTTTATCGGATCAGACCGCCCATCAGGCGGCCAGGGCCTGACGGCGCTGACGCTCACGCGCCACCAGTTCACGGGCCAGCTTCAGATAGGCCTGGCTGCCCGCACATTTCAGATCATAGATGAGCGCCGGCTTGCCGAAGGACGGCGCCTCGGACACCCGGACGTTGCGAGGAATCACGCTGTCATAGACCTTGTCGCCGAAATGGGCGCGCACATCGGCCGCCACCTGGCCGGACAGGGCATTGCGACGGTCATACATGGTCAAGACCAGCCCCTGAATCTCCAGCGCCGGGTTCAGGCTCTGGCGCACCATGTCGATGGTCCGCATCAACTGGGTCAGGCCCTCCAGAGCGAAGAACTCGCACTGCAGCGGCACCAGGACGGCGTCGGCCGCCGCCATGGCGTTCAGCGTCAGAAGATTCAGCGACGGCGGGCAGTCGATCAGCACATAGTCAAACCGGGCATGACCATTGCCCCCCTGCTTCGCCAGGGCGTCGCGCAGGCGATAGGACCGGCGATCCGCCTGGCTCAGCTCGATCTCGACGCCCGACATGTCGGCGTCGGCGGCGACGATGAACAGTCCCGGCACGGCGGTCTCAATGGCGGCCTCGTCTACCGGGCGGCCGTCGACGATGACGTCATAGATCGTCACGCGCCGTGTTTCACGTGGAACACCCAGACCCGTGGAGGCATTGCCCTGCGGGTCCATGTCGACGATCAACACCTTCTCCCCGATCGCCGCCAAGGCGGTGCCCAGGTTGATGGCGGTCGTGGTCTTGCCCACCCCGCCTTTCTGGTTGGAGACCGCCAGGACGCGGGTTTCATGCACGCGGGGCTGCTTTACGGACTCAACGGACACGGCGAAGGCTCCCCAGTGAAACGATGCGGCCGCGCGGATCGCTGCGCGAGACCGTAAGCTCAGCCTCAAACTGCCAGACCCGGCAGGCCTCTTTCAACTCAGCCTCGGCCTTCTCTCCCTTGAGAAACAGGCCTTTTGCACCGCGTTGGAAGTAGGGCTGTGCATAACCCAGCAGCTTGTCCATCGCCGCCACTGCGCGCGCGGTGACGACGTCGACGGAAATCGTCTGCTCCTCAGCCCGCCCATTGACGACGGTCGCGGGCAGATCGAGCGCATCCACGATCGTCTGCAAGAAACGACAGCGCTTGCCCAGGCTGTCGATCAGCCAGACATGGGCGCCCGGTCGGCCCTTCAGCAGGATGGCCAGGACCACGCCGGGAAAGCCCGCCCCCGCCCCCAGATCAGCCCAGGTCTTGGCCTCCGGCGCCAAGTCCAGAAGTTGCGCGCTGTCCCAGGCATGGCGGTTCCAAAAGTCGGGAATAGTGTCCGGCCCGACCAGGTTCATTACCTCATTGGCCTCGGTCAGCATGACGAGAAAGGCTTGCAAATCGGCGATGTTGGCGTCGCTGGCGCCTGTCTGGGCGCGGAAGGTCTGAATAGCGTCCGACATCAAGCGACGACCGCCGCAAGATCGGCTTCCACGCCCTTCGCCTTTTTCACATGCGCCAGCAGCGCCGTCAGGGCGCCCGGCGTCATCCCTTCGATCCGCCCGGCCTGGCCCAGAGTCAGAGGTCGGATCATGGCCAGCTTCTCACGCACCTCATTCGACAGGGCGCCGATGGCCGCGTAGTCGAGATCAGCAGGCAAGGACAGCCCCTCCTCCCGCCGCAGAGCCTCGGCGTCCTGGGCCTGACGGTCCAGATAACCGGCGTAGACGGCGTCGATCTCCACCTGCTCGCGCACGGCGGCAGGCCAGTCGGCGATCTCGGGCCGGACCGAAACAAACTGATCCAGCGACACGTTGGGGAAGGCCAGCAAATCGCGGATCGAGCGGCGTTGCCCATCCGCATTGACGGTGATGCCCAGAGCCCCCGCCTCCTTGGGCGTGAACTGCGTTTCACGTGAAACACGGTTCGCCTGGTCTAACCGGCCAGCCTTATCCAGCCATACCCTAGCGCGGTCGGCGCTAACGATTCCGGCCTCGATGCCGAGCGGCGTCAGGCGTTGATCCGCATTGTCCGCACGTAAGGTGAGTCGATACTCGGCCCGGCTGGTGAACATACGATAGGGCTCGGTGACGCCGCGCGTCACCAAGTCGTCGATCATCACCCCGATATAGGCCTGGTCTCGGCCCAGGATCAGCGGGTCGGAACCGGCGGCGGCGCGAGCCGCGTTAAGACCCGCGATCAGCCCTTGGGCTCCCGCCTCTTCATAACCGGTCGTGCCGTTGATCTGGCCCGCGAGGTAGAGTCCAGGCCGCTTCTTGACCTCCAGCGCCGGGGTCAGCTCGCGTGGATCGACATAGTCGTACTCGATGGCGTAGCCGAAGCGGAAAACCTCAACCTTCTCCAGCCCCGGCATGGTGTGAAGGAAGGCCAGCTGGGTCCCATCCGATACCGAAGTCGATATGCCGTTCGGATAGACGCTGGGGTCATCCAGCCCTTCCGGCTCCAAAAAGACCTGGTGGCTGGTCTTGTCCGCGAAACGCACCACCTTGTCCTCGATCGAGGGGCAATAGCGCGGACCGCGTCCCGACAAACGTCCGCCATAGACGGCGCTCTCGCCCAGATTCTCGGCGATGATGCGATGCGTCTCTTCCGTCGTGTGGGTGACGCCGCAGGCGATCTGCGGCACCTCGATGCGGTCCGTCAGGAAGCTGAAGGGTGCGGGCTGATCGTCGGCCGCCTGCATCTCCAGCCGATCCCAGGCGATGGTTCGGCCGTCCAGGCGCGCGGGCGTGCCGGTCTTCAGCCGCCCCATCATCAGGTCGGCCGCGTGCAGGTCGCCCGCCAGCCCCGTCGAGGGGTCTTCGCCATATCGACCCGCCGGAATGCGCAGATCACCGCGATGGATCACGCCGTTGAGGAAGGTGCCGGTCGTCAGCACCACGGCGCCGGCGCGAATCGTCTCCCCTGCCCCTGTCGTCACGCCGACCACCCGGTCGCCGTTCAGGATCAGGCCCTCGGCCGTGCCCGCCATCAGGGTCAGGTTCGGATAGTCGGCCAGCTCGGCCTGCATGGCCTCGCGATACAGGCGCCGGTCGATCTGGCTGCGGGGACCGCGCACCGCGGCGCCCTTGGAGCGGTTCAGCATCCGGAACTGGATGCCCGACACGTCCGCCAACCGTCCCATGACGCCGTCAAGAGCGTCGATCTCGCGCACCAGGTGGCCTTTTCCCAGGCCGCCGATGGCCGGGTTGCAACTCATCTCGCCGATGGTTTCCAACTTCTGGGTCAGAAGCAGGGTGCAAGCGCCTGCGCGCGCGGCGGCCGTCGCGGCTTCGCATCCGGCGTGGCCGCCGCCGATAACGACGACGTCGAAGGTATGATCGGAGGTCGAACTCATGGCGTCCACATAGTCCATTCGAGCCGAAATCGCCACCGGCTCGAGAACCGTTGTTTCACGTGAAACAGGCGAAAGCCGGGCCTATTTGCCGATGCAGAAGGAGGAGAAGACCTCGCCCAGAATGTCCTCCACCCCGATGGCCCCGGTGACGCGGGCCAGGGCGTCGGCGGCGCGGCGCAGATCATCGCCCGCCATCTCGGGCGCCAGATCGAGCGCCCGACGCCCTGCCTCAACCGCGGCCAGAGCTTCCACCAAGCGACGGCGATGGCGCTCACGCGTCACCGTCGGGAAGTCGGCGCCGGACAGGTCGCGGGCCAGGCGAGCCGCGATCCAGTCATGCAGTTCAGACAGCCCCTGCCCCGTCGTCGTGCTGACGCTCAGGGCTTCGAGATCGGGCGCCGTCGCCACTGCGCCCAGGTCGGACTTGTTCAACACCTGAAGGTCCGAGGAACGGATGAAGCCGAAAGCCGGATCCGTATCGCCTTCGGTGGAGGGCGAACGAACCCATAGACGCAGGTCGGCGCCCTCGGCGCGCAGACGGGCGCGACGGATGCCCTCCGCCTCAACCGGATCGTCGCTGTCGCGCAGACCCGCCGTGTCCGACAGGGTGACGGCGTAACCGCCGATCATGATGTCGGCGTCCAGCACGTCGCGCGTCGTCCCGGCAATCGGGGTGACGATGGCCGCCTCGCGCGCCACCAGGGCGTTGAACAGAGAAGACTTGCCCGCATTCGTCTCGCCGATCAGGACGATGCGATAGCCCTCGCGCACCCGTCGGCCACGATCGGAATCGGCCAGGGCCGCGCGCAGATCGGCGGCCAGGGCCTCCAGAACCGGCCCGGCGGTGCGCGCCAGATTGTCGGGCACTTCCTCGTCGGGGAAGTCGATCTCGGCCTCAACCAGGGACAGGGCCTTCAGCAGATCACGGCGGAAACCAGCGTAGGCCGCCGACAGGGCGCCGTCGAGCTGACCCAGAGCCTGAGACTTCTGGGCGTCCGTTTCCGCGTCGATCAGGTCGGCGACGGCCTCGGCCTGGGCCAGATCCATGCGGCCGTTCTGGAAGGCCCGTCGGGTGAACTCGCCGGGGTCAGCCGGGCGCAGGCCCAGAGCGATCAGGGCGGTGCTGGCCGCCTCCACCACGGCGCGACCGCCATGCAGATGCAGTTCGGCCGAGTCCTCGCCCGTATAGGAGCGCGGAGCCACGAAGCGCAGCACCAGAGCCTCGTCGATCAAACGCTCCTCGTGGCGCAAACTGCGCACCGAGGCCAGGCGGGGCGTCAGCCCCCCAGCCCCCAGCGCCATCAGCGTCGTTTCCGTAGCCGGACCCGACAGGCGCAGCACCGCGATGGCCCCCCGCCCCGGCGGGGTGGCGAGGGCGAAGATGGTGTCGCTCACGCCGTCAGGCTCAAGGTTTTGCCGCGCCCGTGACGGCGGCTTCCATCAGGCGGCGGAACTGGTCCTGAGCCTGAACGCCGAAGCTGGTCCAGGTCTTCATCAGTTCATCGGGCTGCATCGCGGCCATGTTCGTGTCCATGCGCTTTTGCATCTCGGCGACCAGATGATCGTTGAGCGGCGTCACGTCCGGCAGGCCCAGAAAGGCCCGGGCCTCGGCCGGGGTGCAGTCGATCTCAATGTTCAGCTTCATGACATCAGCCTTTCAAGCTGGGCGCGTGTTTCACGTGAAACAGCCCTCAAGCAGCCGCCCGCCCCGCGGGCGGCGCTAGGGCCAGTATCAGGTGTTCATCGACTGGAAGAAGTCCGCGTTGTTCTTCGACTGGCGCAGCTTGTCGAGCAGGAACTCGATCGCGTCCTGCGGACCCATCGGGTTGAGGATGCGACGCAGGACATAGGTCTTGGCCAGCTGGTCCTTCGGCGTGATGAGGTCTTCCTTGCGGGTGCCGGACTTGAGCACGTCGATCGCCGGGAAGATGCGCTTGTCGGCGACCTTGCGGTCCAGCACGATTTCCGAGTTGCCGGTGCCCTTGAACTCTTCGAAGATCACCTCGTCCATGCGGCTGCCGGTGTCGATCAGGGCCGTGGCGATGATGGTCAGCGACCCGCCCTGCTCCACATTACGCGCGGCGCCGAAGAAGCGCTTCGGACGTTGCAGGGCGTTGGCGTCGACGCCGCCGGTCAGCACCTTGCCCGACGACGGGACGGTGGCGTTGTAGGCGCGGCCCAGGCGGGTGATGGAGTCCAGCAGGATCACTACGTCCTTCTTGTGCTCAACCAGACGCTTGGCCTTTTCGATCACCATTTCGGCCACGGCGACGTGACGCGAGGCGGGCTCGTCGAAGGTCGAGGCGACGACCTCGCCCTTCACCGTGCGCTGCATGTCGGTGACTTCTTCCGGGCGTTCGTCGATCAGCAGGACGATCAGGAAGACTTCCGGATGGTTGCGCTCGATCGATTTGGCGATGTTCTGCAGCATGACCGTCTTACCCACGCGCGGCGGGGCCACGATCAGGCAGCGCTGGCCCTTGCCGAGCGGGGCGACGATGTCGATGACCCGGCCTGAGCGATCCTTCAGCGTCGGATCCTGGATCTCCATGTGCAGCCGCTCTTCGGGATAGAGCGGCGTCAGGTTGTCGAACAGAACCTTGGTCTTGACCATCTCCGGATCTTCGAAGTTGATCGTATCGACCTTGAGCAGGGCGAAGTAGCGCTCGCCCTCGCGCGGACCGCGCACGGCGCCGTGCACCGTGTCGCCCGAGCGCAGGCCGAAGCGACGGATCTGCGACGGCGAGACATAGACGTCGTCCGGCCCCGGCAGATAGTTGGCGTCCGGGCTGCGCAGGAAGCCGAAGCCGTCCGGCAGGATCTCCAGCACGCCCGAGGCGATGATTTCGACCTCTTCGTCGGCCAGGGTCTTCAGGATGGCGAACAGCAGATCCTGCTTGCGCAGGTTGCCGGCGTTCTCGATGTCCAGGCCTTCGGCGAAGGCGACCAGGTCTTCCGGCGTCTTCTCGTTCAGTTCCTGCAGGGTGATGCGGCCGTTGGGGACGATGAGCTCGCCGTCATCGTCCTCGTCATCCTCCTCGGCCGTGGTGTCGACGCCATGGTCGTCGTCTTCAGCAACAGGCGCTACGGGTTCTTCGGGCGCGGCTTCTTCGACCGACGCCGCCCCACGGCTGCCGCCCAGGCTCAGGGTGCGGCGCGGCCGCTCAACAGGCGTTTCCACCGTGTTTTCAGTGACTTCGTTTTCCGGCGTCTCAGGCGTGTCGGTCATGATGGCGTGCTCGTTCGCGCACCCGAACACCGCAGGGCGCCCAGGAGCAGAAGGTCGTCGATGGCTTCAGCCGCAGGGGCTGGGAGGGAGGGCGACGATCTCCCTGCAGGCTCGAACCGGCAGGCGTCGCGAAAAGAGAGGCACCGCGCTGCACGGATCGGCCGCACGGTTCACCGCAGCGGAACCACGAAAGACCCGTGCCGGTCAAGGGCCCTCAAACAGCGGGCGGCCGCGTCGCCCGCGCTAGGGCCTCTAGAAACTCCATTCCATCGTCACCGACAGCACCATGATGATGGCCAGGACGAAGGGAATCTCATTGGTCATGCGCCAGAAGCGACCCGAATATTTCGACGTGCCCGCCGCGATCTTCTTGCGCTGTCCCGCCAGGAAGCCGTGCCAGGCCGCCAGCAGGAAGACGCCGATCAGCTTGGTCATCATCCAAGGCTGGTGCGCGAAGGACCAGTCGGCGCCGTCGCCGCTGCGCAGCCACAGCAGCCAGCCGCCGAAGACGAAAGCCAGGATCATGGCCGGGTTGATGATGATGCGCAGCAGCCGCGTCTGCCAGACGCGCAACAGGGCCTGCATCTCGCCGCGCAGGGGTTCAGGCTTGGCGTTCTGCTCGGCGTCATAGGCGAACAGGCGCGGCAGGAAGAGCATTCCCGCCATCCAGGCGATCACCGCCAGGATGTGAAGCCCGCGGGCCAGGTTGTAATAATCCATGTTGCTCCCCTCAGGCTGCCCTTGAGCTCTTTGAACAGCCAGACGGGCAGGCTTTCAAGTGGGCGCATGGTCCCCCCAGAGAGGCGCCCTGCGGCGCGGTCCCCGGCGTCTCCAGCGCCCGTCCGACCGCATCGGCCAGGGCGGTGATGAAGATCGGATCCGCGCTGACCGTCGGCGCCCGCAGATAGGGCGCGCAACCGACCTTATGCGCCAGCTCGCCATATTCCATGTCCAGCTCGACCAGGGTCTCGATATGCTCGGAGACGAAGGCGATAGGCACGACGACGGCGCCCACGCCGTCCCTGGCCGCCTGTTCGATGGCGTCCGGCGTGGCCGGCCCCAGCCATTTCAGCGGTCCGACCCGGCTCTGGTAGCAGATGGCCCAGTCGGTCAGGCCCATGTGCTCGACGACAGCGGCCACGGTCGCCTCGACCTGGGCCTGATAGGGATCGCCGGCCGCGACCAGCTTTTCAGGAATGCCGTGCGCCGAGAACAGCACGCGCACCGGCTTGCCTTCGGCCCTGTCCAGCGTTTGCCGGATCAGACGGGCTTGGGCCTCGATCAGCCCTTCGGCGTCCGGATAGCAGCAAATGACATGGGTCTCGCCCGGTCCGTTGTAGCACTCGCTCCACTTCTTCAGCGACGAGGCCGTCGTAGTCGTTGAGAACTGCGGATAGAGGGGGAGAAGGACGATCTTGTCCGGCTGGAAAGCCTTGACCGCCGCCGCCGTCTCTTCCGTCAGCGGATGCCAGTAGCGCATGGCGATGAAGACGCGGCTGTCGTCGCCCGGCGCGGCGTCGGCCAGGGCGCGCGACAGGGCCTCGGCCTGCTTCTGCGTCTCGGGCAGCAGGGGCGAGCCGCCGCCCATCAGGGCGTAGTTGGCCTGGGCTGAGGTCTCGCGACGGCTGGAGATCAACTTGGCCAGCGGCGTGCGGAACACCCCCGGCAGGCCGATGATGGCCGGATCGTTGAACAGGTTGAACAGGAAGGGTTTGACCGCTTCGGGGCGATCGGGACCGCCCAGATTGGTCAGAACGACCGCCACGCGCCGGTTGGGTCGTCCCTCAGGGGTTGCGGCGGTCCGGGTCATTGGGCGTCGATCCGCTTCAGCACCTGCTCGACATGGGCGATCGGCACGTCTGGCAGGATGCCGTGGCCCAGGTTGAAGATCCACGGGCCCTGCCCCCAGGCCTCCATCAGCTGATCGACGCGGCGATCCAGGGCGTCGCCGCCCGCGCGCAGCAGCAGAGGGTCCAGCGCGCCTTGAATGGGCTTGATCGCCTGGACGCGCCGGCCGACGTCCAAAGGACAGGCGGTGTCCAGCGCCACGCCCTGCACGTCGCATTCGCGGGCGTAGCGTTCGGCCAGCGCCGCCGAGCCTCTCGGGAAGCCGATCAACGGCACGGTGACGCCCAGTTCGCGGGCGCGTGCGACCAGCTTCTGGTGCGGCTTCAGCACCAGCGTCTCGAACAGATCGTCAGGCAGGCCCTCGGCCCAGCTCTCGAAGATCTTCAGCACCTGGGCGCCGGCGTCCTGTTGCATCTTCAGATAGTGGGCGGTGGATTCCACCAGCACGTCCAGCAGACCCGCCACCAGCTCGGGGTTGGTATAGGCGTAGGTGCGGGCGGCGGCGCGCTCGCCCTTACCGATGGTGCGCGCTTCGCCGTCCAGCATATAGGTTGCGACCGTCCACGGCGCCCCAGCGAAGCCGATCAGGGCGCGTTCAGGCTCCAGTTCCGCGCGCACGAGGCTGAGGGTTTGGCCCACGGCCTTGAGAGCCTCTCCAGCCTGCTGAGCCTTGTCGGCCATGGACTGCACCGACGGCAGAGCGCCCAGGCGCGGCCCTTCCCCCGCCTCGAACCACACCTTCTGGCCCAGGGCGCCGGGGATCAGCAGGATGTCGGCGAAGACGATGGCGGCGTCAAAGCCGAACCGGCGCATCGGCTGCAGGGTCGCTTCCGCCGCCATTTCCGGATTTAGGCAGAAGGCGATGAAGTCCGGCGCCTTGGCCCGCAGCGCGCGGTATTCCGGCAGGTAGCGCCCGGCTTGACGCATGAACCACACGGGCGGGCGGGAAAGGGTTTGGCCCTGGAGAGCCTGGATCAGAAGGGGCGTGCTCATGCTTCGGGCTTTAGGATGCACACCCCCAAGCCTCAATCCCTATTCAGATTTAAGAATTGAAAGAATTGGTAGGTGGAAGCAGGGCCGGGGAGCGCGGGGATAACTGCGGGCAGTCCCGGTTCGACTCCCTCTTGTCCCCCGATCGCGGCGTGGAAACCCAGGCGTTTACAAGGCGGGGTGTGAGTCATGGGGATAAGCCGTGAAACGCCCGTCAGACTCTGGCTTGCCTCTGGGCGCCGTTGTGGGTGAATCTGCGGGTGCCGTTGTTGGACAAAATGTCCTGCCCCCAGCACGGGATGAATCTTCGGCGCCCAGGCGGACGACTCCGGCGCCGATCACCACAACGGCGCCCGCGATCCCCGCTCGCGACCGGCGGCCAGGCTTGCTAGAGGATTCGGCGCCCGGTCTTTCGCGAACGGCGCCCCGGCTTTTCAACAGGGCGCGGGGATGATCCGACCGCCGCCTGGAAGGAGACGCCGATCTCATGAGCCCCGCCCGACCGATCGGCGCTTCGCGCCTGGCCACCTATTTCCACGTCCACCTGGTGTCGGACTCGACCGGCGAGACGCTGAACGCCATGGCCAAGGCCGTCGTCGCCCGTTTCGACGGCGTCATTCCTATCGAACACATCTACGCCCTGGTGCGCTCGACCAAGCAGATGGATCGGGTTCTGGAAGAGGTGGCGGCCGCGCCTGGCGTGGTGCTGCACACCTTGGTCGACCGCGAACTGCGTGAACAGCTCGAGGAAGGCTGTCGTCAGCTGCAGATGCCGCAGATCGGGGCGCTGGATCCGCTGGTCGGCGCCCTGTCGCGCTATCTGGGCGCGGACGTCTCGGCGCGGGTCGGGGCGCAGCACGCCCTGGATACGGGCTATTTCAACCGCATGGGCGCCCTCGACTACGCTATCGCCCACGACGACGGTCAGGGCACGCTGGAGCAGCTGGAGCAGGCCGATGTGGTGTTGTGCGGGGTCAGCCGGACCTCCAAGACCCCGACCTGCATCTATCTGGCGCACCGGGGCATTCGCGCCGCGAACGTGCCCCTGGTCCCCGGCCAGGAGGATGGCGAACGCCTGACGGGACTGAAGAAGCCGCTGGTCGTCGGCCTGACCGTATCGCCTGATCGCCTGGTGCAGATCCGCCGCAACCGGCTGGACGGGCTGAACGCGGGCCATGCCTCGGCTTATGTCGACCATGACGCCGTGCGCGAGGAAACCATCAAGGCGCGTCGCGCCTTCGAGCGGCGCGGCTGGCCGACCATCGATGTGACCCGCCGCTCGGTCGAAGAGACGGCGGCCGCCATCATCAACCTGTTGAGCGAGCGGCGCGGCCGCAAGCTGGGAGCCCCGATGTGACGACGACTGACGGCGAACGCCTGATCCTGGCCTCCAAGAGCGCCGCGCGCCGCGCCATGCTGACCGACGCCGGCGTGCCTTTCGCCGTCCAGGTCGCCGACGTGGATGAAGACGCCCTGAAGACGCCGGGCGTCGATCCGGTCGAGCTGGCGGCCGAACTGGCGCGGGCCAAGGCGCTGGCGGTGTCGCGCCATGACGCCGACGCCTGGGTGCTGGGCGCGGATCAGACCCTGTCGTTCGAGGGGGGGCTGGTGTCCAAGGCGCCGACGCTTCAGGCCGCGCGCGAACGTCTGAGCGCCATGCGCGGCCGCTCGCACCAACTGCATTCCGGCGCCGCCCTGGCCCGCAACGGCCAGGTGGTCTGGTCCGGCGTGGACACGGTCGAGATGAAGGTGCGCGATTTTTCTGACGCCTTCCTCGACGCCTATCTGGCGGCGGAGGGCGAGGCCTTGCTGGCTTGCGTCGGCTCTTATCGGCTGGAGGGGCTGGGCTCGCAGCTGTTCGAGGCGGTCGAGGGCGACTACTTCACCGTTCTGGGCCTGCCGCTGTGGCCCGTTCTGGCCGAACTGCGACGCGCGGGCGTGATCGCATCATGAGCGGAACGCCAGTCGGCCGCATCACGGGCGCCGCCCTGCTGGGCGGGATCGTCGGCAATCCCGTCAGCCATTCGCTCAGCCCGGTGATCCATAACGCCTGGCTGGAGGCCGGCGGCGTCGACGGCGCCTACGTCGCCTTTGCGCCCAAGGATGCGGCGGGGTTCGAGGCCCTGGTCGCGGCGGGGCGCGCGGGGTTGATCGCGGGCGTCAACGTCACGGCGCCGTTCAAGGAGCAGGCCTTCGCCCTGGCGGATGAGGCTGCGGCGGCGGCGCAGATGACGGGATCGGCCAACATCCTGGTTTTCGAAGAAGGGCGGGTGCGGGCCGACAGCGCCGACGGCGCGGGCGTGCTTTACGCCCTGGCCGAACAGGCGCCGAAGCTGAAGCTGAACGGCGCCTCCGTCGTCATGCTGGGCGCGGGCGGCGCGGCGCGGGCGGGCGCCGGCGCCCTGATCGAGGCGGGCGCAGCCCTGTCCATTCTCAACCGCACGCGGGAACGGGCCGAGGCCCTGGCCGCCGATCTCGGTCCGGCGGTGTCGGTGGCCCCAGACGCAGGCGTGCTGGAAGGCGCGGATCTGGTCATCAACGCCCTGAGCGTCGCGCCGGACATTTCGTTGGCGGCGCTGAAGCCTTCGGCCGTGGTCATGGATATGACCTACAAGCCCGTGGTCACGCCTCTGTTGGCGGCGGCTCGCGCGCGAGGGCTGACGACGGTGGACGGGCTGGCCATGCTGATCGGCCAGGCGGCGCCGTCGTTCGAGGCCATCTTCCGCCGCCCGCCGCCGACGCTGGACCTGCGCGCCATCCTGCTGAACCATCTGGGAGAGACGGCATGATCGTCCTGGGCCTGACCGGCTCGATCGGCATGGGCAAGTCGACGACCGCCCAGATGTTCGCCGACGAGGGCGCCGTGGTGTGGGACGCCGACGCCGCCGTTCACCGCCTCTACGGCCCGGGCGGCGCGGCGGTCGCGCCGCTGGCGCAGGCCTTCCCCGGCGTGGTCGTGGACGGCGCCGTCGACCGGCCGCGGCTGGCCGAGGCCCTGGGCCGCGACGAGGACGCCTTCCAGCGGCTGGAGGCCATCGTCCACCCCCTGGTCGCGGCCGATCGCGCCGAGGCGCTAAAGGCGGCGGCGGAAGGCGGGGCGCGTCTGGCGGTGGTCGACATCCCCCTGCTGTTTGAGACGGGGGGCGACGCCTTCGTCGACGCCGTGGCGGTGGTCACGGCCGACGCCGAGATTCAGGCCGAGCGCGTTCTGGCTCGCCCCGGCATGACGCGTGAGCGGTTCGGCGCCATCCTGGCGCGCCAGACGCCCGATGCGGAAAAGCGCGCCCGCGCCGACTTCTTGATCGATACCGGACACGGCCTGGAGGCCGCGCGCGACCAGGTGCGCGCCGTCGTGGCGAAGGTTTTGGAACCGGATTGGAAGCCCGCGCCGCCGTCCGCCTGGGGCCTGGGCCGTCTGGAACTGCTGGCCGAAGGCGTGGGCGGAACGGCCTGGCGGGCTGTCGCGCCCGACGGCCGCACCAGCGTGCTCAAGCGCCTGAGCCCGCAGGCGGCGCCGGATGCGCCTCATGCCCTGGCCTGGCTGCGCTGGTGCGATGGGTCCGGCGCGATCCGCCTGCTGGGCGCTCAAGGCCCCTGGCAATGGCTGGAGGACGCCGGCGACCGACCCCTGTCCGCTGTGCTGGAGACGGAGGGCGATGAGGCCGCGACCCGCATCGCCGCCGACGTGCTGCGCGCCCTTCATGCGCCCTCCGATCGTCCGGTCGAGGGCCTTCAGACTATGGCGGACCGCTTCGCCGCCCTGAGGCTTGAGGCGGCGAGACAGGGCGGTCTGTTCGGCGAGGCGGCCGTCATGGCGGCGGGCCTGATGGCCGAGGGGACGCCGATCCGGCCGCTGCACGGCGATCTTCATCACGACAATGTCCTGTACGGCCCGCGCGGCTGGCTGGCGATCGACCCGCACGGCGTCCTGGGCGACCCGGCCTATGATGCGGCCAATCTGCTCTACAATCCGCTGGAGCGGCAGGATCTCCGGACCGATCCCGCACGGGCGCGGCGCCTGGCCGAGACCCTGGGTCCGGCGGTCGGGCGGCCCGCCCAGGCCGTCATGGCCTGGGGCTTCTGCCACGCCTGCCTCTCCGCCGCCTGGCATCTGGAGGACGAGAACCACGAGGAGGCGGAGCGCAGCCTGGCGGTCGCGCGGGCGATCCGTCGCGCCCTGGAGGGCTGAACCCTTTCGCTGATGGCCGAACCCCGGCATTAAGGGGCATGGCCCGCGAAATCGTCCTCGACACTGAAACCACCGGCTTCGATCCCAAGACAGGCGACCGGCTGATCGAAGTGGGCTGCATCGAGATTGAGGATCTGCTGCCGACGGGGCGGACCTTTCACCGCTTCATCAACCCCGAACGTCTGATCCCGCCGGACGCCATCAAGGTGCACGGCATCACCGACGACAAGGTGAAGGACGCGCCCAAGTTTCATGAGGTCGTCGATGACCTGATGGAGTTTCTGGGCGATGCGCCCCTGATCGCGCACAACGCCAACTTCGACCGCAACTTCATCGATTTCGAGATCGGCCGCATCGGCCGCAAACCGCCGCCGCAGGATCGTTGGATCGACACCCTGGCCCTGGCCCAGAAGCGGTTTCCGGGCATGGCCAACTCGCTGGACGCCCTGTGCAAACGCTACAAGATCAGCCTGGTCGAGCGCACCTTGCACGGCGCCCTGATCGACGCCCGTCTGCTGGCCGAGGTCTATCTGGAGCTGCGCGGCGGCAAGGAGCGCGCGCTGGACCTGACCTCGACGCGCGGCGGCGCGGCCGAGACGGCGGAGCGCGTCGCCTACGGCGCCCGGCCGCGTCCCCTGCCCTCTTTCGTAACGGCCGAGGAAGAGGCCGCCCACCTGGCCTTCCTCAAGGCGACGATCAAGGACTTCAGCCTGTGGGCGGGCTATGGGGTGACAGTCGAGACCGAGGCTGAAGAAGCCGCCTGAGCCGGCGCGTCCGTCGGGACGGGGTTCATGAGGATGTAGGTTCCGGGCCGGATCTGGTGGGCGTCGATCTGGGGGACCAGGCGCCGGAAATGTTCGCTGGCGCAGTGGACGTCGAGCGCGGCCTGGTCAGGCCATTCCTCGATGAAGATGAAATGGCCGGGCTGTTTGCGATCCTCGAACAGATCATAGGCGCGGCATAAGGGCTCCTGCCGAGTCAGGCGCACCAGTTCAGCATAGAGGGGCCTCACCGTCTCGACATGCTCGGGTTTGATGAAGTCCTCGGCGATGACCTTGAGCATCGGCCCTCCTGCGCAAGAAAAAGGGGCGTCCGATCAGACGCCCCTCTCTCTCATGGATAGTCGCTCATGCAGCAGGACGCCGTGCGTCCTGTGATAGCGACCCAAATCGCTCAAGCAGCGAGGCGCCGCGCGCCTCGCGCTAGCGACCTAAATCATGCCTGGCCGGTTTCGGCCGGGGCGCCGGCGATCTGCTGCTGGCGGGCGACGTAGATGGCGGCGAAGTCGATCGGGTCGACCATGAAGGGCGGATAGAAGCCGCCGTCCGAGGTCGCCTGGGCGATGACCTGGCGCGCGAAGGGGAAGAGGTAGCGCGGGCACTCGATCAGCAGCAGGGGCTCGATGTCCTGCGGCTGGACGCCCTGCAGGGCGAACAGGCCGCCGTAGAGCAGTTCCACGTGAAACACGGGGGTCTTGTCGTCGGCCGTGGCCTTGATCGACAGCTTCAGGTCGACTTCGAACAGGCCGTCGGGGCGGCCCTGGGCGTTCATCTCGACGCCCATGTCGATGGCGGGCTTGCCGTCGATGCGCAGGCTGTCCGGCGCCTTGGGGTTCTCGAACGACAGGTCGCGGACGTATTGGGCCAGGATACGGAAGCCGGGGCCTTGCGGCTGGCCGCCCTGAGGCTGGGCTTGGTCGTGCGTCTGGCCGTTGGCGTCGGCGGGCGGCGTGGCGTCGGTCATGAGTCTGGAAACCGTCTTATAGGAATGAGGCGTCCCGCTCCCCCTGGAGGCGGGTCTGAGGGGGCGGCGGTAGCATGGCGAGACCCTGTGTCGCAACGCCGAGACCCGCGTTCGCCTCTCGCTTCGCCTTGCGCCCGCCCGGATCGACCCCTAATCACGTTGTATGAGCTGCCCTTTCGCCTTTGGGGAGAAACCCGAGGCGCTTCCCTATCGGGAAGATGAGGCTTGACTAGTCGAGGAACCCACCGTGCCGGTGACCTTTCAGATCGTGATCTTCGCCGTCATCGCGGCGGTTCTGCTGTTCCAACTCTATAATGTGCTGGGCAAGAAGGTCGGCCGTCAGCCCGAGGACAATCCCAAGCCCGTTCCGGTCCCCGCAGCTCCTGTCGGCGCGCCTGAAGCCGCGCGCGGCCCCGTTGTCGACCCCGCGCTGACGGCCGCCATCGCAGGCTTGAAGACGCGCGATCCGAACTTCGACCCGCACCGTTTCCTGGAAGGCGCGCGCCAGGCCTATGAGACCATCGTCCGGGCCTACGCCAAGGGCGACCGCGACGCCCTGCGTCCGCTGCTGACCGACAAGGTCATGGGTTCGTTCGAGGCCGGAATCGCGGCGCGAGAGGCGCGCGGCGACGCCGAGAGCGTCGAACTGGTCCACGCCCCGCGCGCCGATCTGGAGCTGGCCACGGCTGAGGGCGACCGCGCCCTGGCCAAGGTGCGCTTCCTGGCCGAGGTGCGCGGCTCGCTGACGCCCTCGGGCGGCGAGACCGTCACCGAAGAGCGCCGCACCGCCGAGATCTGGACCTTCGAGCGCCGCCTGGGCGCCTCGGACCCCAACTGGGCCCTGGCCCGCGTCGAGCCGGCGACCGCCTGATGATCGCACGGTCCGCGCCCCTCGATCAGACGGGCGCGGCCCGTCTCCTTACGGCTCCGCTTGAGCGACTGGGCGGCCTGTCCGGCGTTCTGGCCCTGACCCTGCTGGCGGCCGCCTGCGCCTCGACGCCGAGGCCGGTTCCGCCGACGCCTGGTCCTGTCCCCCTGCCGCCGCCGGTGTCGCCGCCGGTTCCGCCCGTCGCCGGAGACCTCAATCTGGCCGCCCTGCCCGGCTGGGCCGAGGAGGACCATCTGGCGGCCCTGCGCGCCTACGCCGCCGGTTGCGGCCCGTCGCGCATCGCTGTCGAGACCTGCCGCGACGCCCGCGCCCTGGCCGGCCGCGCCAATCCCAGCGACGCCCGCGCCTTCCTGGAAACCCGCTTCACCGCCGCCGAGGTGCGCACGGACGACGGCGGGCGCGGCCTGCTGACCGCCTATTTCGCGCCCGAGTATCCGGCCCGTCGCGTTCCAGACTCCGAGTTCGACGCTCCTGTTCTCAGCCGCCCGGCCAATCTGTCCAGCGTGGGCGATCGCGCCGCCATCGAGGCGGGATCGGCCCAGTCCACGGCCCTGGCCTGGATGAAGGCCGAAGACTTGTTCTTCCTGCAGATTCAGGGCTCGGGAACTCTGACCTTCCCTGACGGCGCCCGTCTGCGCGCCGCCTACGCCGCCGACAACGGCGCCAAGTTCGTCGGCATCGCCCGACCGATGGCTGAGGAAGGCCTGCTGCCGAGAGACGGAACCTCGGGCGAGGCCATCCGCGCCTGGTTGGCCGCCCATCGCGGGCCTGAGGCGCGGCGCGTGATGGCGCTGAACCCGCGCTACATCTTCTTCACCACCAGCGCCGACGACGGGAATGAGGCGACCGGCGCGGCGGGCGTGCCCCTGCCCGCGCGACGCTCGGTGGCGGTGGACCCGTCCCGCTGGACCTATGGCGAGGCGGCCTGGATCGAGGCGGACGGCGGCAATCTGCGCGGCGCCCGCGCCAGTTATCGCGGCCTGGTCATGACGCTGGACACCGGCTCGGCCATTCGCGGCCCGGTGCGTGCTGATCTCTACATCGGGCGCGGCGACGCGGCGGGGCATGAGGCGGGCGCCGTGCGCCACCCCTTGCGCATGTGGCGGCTGATCCCGCGCGGTTAGATCAGCCGCCGTTCGCGTCAGTCTCGGACGCGCGTAACCGTATTGTCGATGCCGTCGACGATCTGACGCGGCTGGCCCGAGGAGCGCCAGCGCACGACCTGTCCCGCGCCCGAGACCTCCAGAACCGCGTCGGGCGTCAGGGTGATGGAGACCTTGTTGTCTACGCCCGTCAGCTCCAGGCCCGCGCATACGCCCGTCAGGGTGATGTCGTGATTGGTCCCCTGGATTTCGACGCGGCGGCCCTCGCACGGAATGGTCCGCTTGTGACCCTCGCCGGCGATTTCGATCAGGTCAGGCCCCAGATCGACGCTGCCGACCTGGGCAGGCAAGGGGGCGAGAGCCATGAGGGCGAGAGAGGCGAGCGGCGTGAACAACATGGGGAGGTCCGGTATGGCCTAGCTTGAGACCGTGATGAATGTCCGTCTCAGGCATTGGTTCCTGGCCTCAGGCCGCTTTACAGATCGCCGGATTTCCAATGGCGGAACCGTCTGACGCGAAGGCGGGTTCTGGCTTTGCCTTTCGAACAGGGAGAAACGGTTATGCCGAAGGGGGCCTGGAGCTATCTGGACCGGCGGCTGTTTATGGCCGGCGCCGCCGCCAGCGGTCTGATGTCGGCGGGCGCCGTCCAGGCCCGCGCGACGGCGACGACGGTCTTCCACGGCGGTCCGATCCGCACCATGGACGATGCGCAGCCGTCGGCCGAGGCCGTGGCGGTGCGCGGGCAGACCATCCTGGCGGTCGGCGCCCTGGACGCGGTGCGCGCGGCGGCGGGGCGAGGCGCGCGCCTGGTGGATCTTGACGGGCGGACCCTGCTGCCGGGCTTCTTCGATCCGCATGGTCACGTCTCCATGGTCGGGCTGCAGGCGCGCTACGCCAACCTCCTGCCTGCGCCGGACGGCGAAGGGAATGACATCGCCGCTCTGCAGCAGATCACGCGCGACTGGATGAACCGGCACGAGACGCTGGTGCGCGACACTGGCCTGGTCATCGGCTTCGGCTATGACGATTCCCAGCTGAAGGAGCGGCGGCACCCCACGCGGGACGAACTGGACGCCATATCCGACGCCGTGCCGGTGCTGTTCCTGCACCAGTCGGGGCATCTGGGCGCGGCCAACGGCGCAGCCCTGGCCGCGGCGGGCGTCGGGGCGGACACGGCCGATCCGCCCGGCGGCGTGTTCCGACGCAAGGACGGCTCGCGCGAGCCCAACGGCGTGCTGGAGGAGACGGCCCTGTTCGCCGTCATGGGCGCCCTGTTCACCCGACTGGACGCCGAAGCCAACCGCCAGATGATCGTCGAGGGCGCGCGCTACTACGCCCGGTTCGGATACACCACCGCCCAGGACGGGCGGTCCTCCACCGACACCTGCCGCATGATGGCGGGACTGGCCGAGGCAGGCGCCCTGCCCATCGACATCCTGTCCTTCCCCGACATCCTGACCTCGACCGACGTCATGGCCACGCCCATGTATCGGCGGAGCTATGAGGGCCGGTTCCGCATCGGCGGGGTCAAGCTGACGCTGGACGGCTCGCCCCAGGCCAAGACGGCTTGGCTGTCCCAGCCCTATTTCGTCCCGCCCGAAGGTCAGCCCGCCTCCTGGCGCGGCTATCCGGCGGTGACGGAGCAGCAGGCCCTGGACGCCGTGGACCTGGCCTTCGCCAACGACTGGCAGATCGAAGTCCACGCCAACGGCGACGCCGCCATCGACCTGATGATCGCGGCCGTGCGCGAGGCCGCGCGCAAGCACGGCGCCCGCGACCGCCGCCCGGTGCTGATCCACGGCCAGACGACGCGGATGGACCAGCTGGACGAGCTGAAGGCCTTGGGAATCGTGCCTTCCTTCTTCCCCATGCACACCTTCTACTGGGGCGACTGGCACCGGGATTCGGTGTTGGGGCCGCGTCGGGCGGAGTTCATCTCGCCCTGCGGCTCGGCCTGGCGGCGCGGGATGCGCTTCACCAGCCACCACGACGCCCCGGTGGCCAATCCCGACGCCCTGCGGGTGCTGTCGGCCACGGTCACGCGCCGCACCCGCTCGGGCGACATCCTGGGGCCGGATGAACGCGTGCCGGTCGAGGTCGCCCTGAAGGCGATGACCCTGTGGGCCGCCTGGCAGCACTATGAGGACGACCGCAAGGGCTCGCTGACGTCCGGCAAGCTGGCGGACATGGTCCTGCTGGATGCGGACCCCATGACCGTCGATCCCGACCGCCTGGCCGGGATCAAGGTCACGGACGTCTATAAGGACGGCCGTCCGGTCGAGCTGGGTTGAGGCCCTAGCGCTTCTTCAGGCTGCCCAGAACGCCGCGCAGCAGTTCGCGGGTGATGGTCGAGCCGGCGGTGCGCAGCACCGACTTGGTCAGGGCCTCCATCGGCGTCTGCCGGTTGGACGAGGCGCGCGGGCGGGGCGAGGCCGGCGCGCGCGGCGCCGGAGCCGAACGCGCCGCCTTTTCCGCCGCCTTGGCTTCGGCAGCCGCCGCGGCCGTTTCGGCTTCGATGCGGTCGGCCTGGGCGCGGCGGGCGTTCAGCACCTCTTCGGCCGACTCGCGGTTGACCGCCGTGTCATAGACGCCGCGTACGGGGCTTGCGGCGATCGTGGCGGCGCGCTCGGCCTCAGTGGCCGGGCCGAGGCGCGAATCCGGCGGACGGATCTTGGTCTGGGCCACCACGGTCGGCGCGCCCTTTTCATCGAGGGTCGACACCAGGGCCTCGCCGACCCCCAGGGCCTGAATGGCCTCGGCCGTGTCGAAGGCGGGGTTGGTGCGGAAGCTCTGGGCGGCGGCGCGCAGGCCCTTCTGCTCGGCGGGGGTATAGGCGCGCAGCGCGTGCTGAACGCGGTTGCCCAGCTGGGCCAGGACGCTGTCGGGAATGTCGGCCGGGTTCTGGGTGACGAAATAGACGCCGACGCCCTTGGAGCGGATCAGGCGGACCACCTGCTCGACCTTCTCCAGCAGGCCCCTGGGGGCGTCGTTGAACAGCAGGTGGGCCTCGTCGAAGAAGAAGACTAGGCGCGGCTTCTCCGGGTCGCCGATCTCGGGCAGCTGCTCGAACAGCTCGGACAGCAGCCACAGCAGGAAGGCGGCGTACAGGCGCGGGCTGTTCATCAGCCGCGTGGCGTCCAGCACGTTCACCTGGCCCCGGCCGTCCAGGGCGGTGCGCATCATGTCCTCCAGACGCAGGGCCGGTTCGCCAAAGAAGGCCTTGCCGCCCTGCTGTTCGAGCTGAAGCAGGGCGCGCTGGATGGCGGCGATGGAGGTTGGAGAGACGTTGCCGACCTCGCGGCCGATGGTCTGGGCGTTCTCGCCGACATAGGCCAGCAGGGCGCGCAGATCCTCAAGGTCCAGCAGCAGCAGACCTTCCTTGTCAGCGACGTGGAAGGCGACGGTCAGCACCCCCTCCTGCACGTCGTTCAGCTCCAGCATTCGGGCCAGCAGCACGGGACCGACATCGGACACGGTGGCGCGGATTGGGTGGCCCTTCTGACCGTACAGATCCCAGAAGACGACCGGGGCCGACTTGCCGTTCAGGGTCAGACCCATCTTGCCCGCGCGCTCGGCGAACTTTTCGACGCCGCCGCCCTGGCTGATGCCCGACAGGTCGCCCTTCACATCGGCGCAGAAGACCGGGACGCCCGCTTCGGAAAAGCCCTGAGCCATGATCTGCAGGGTGACGGTCTTGCCTGTGCCGGTGGCGCCGGCGACGACGCCGTGGCGGTTGGCCCGGTTCAGCAGCAGCCGTTCGGCCGCGCCCTCGAAGGACTGGCCGAGAAACAGGGCGGGGGCGTCGGTCATGAAGAGGGTCTCCTGCGTGCTTGTTTCATGCTTAATCGACCGCGCCGTCGCCGCAAGGCGGAACCGCCGCGGTTTACAGCGATTGACGCCGTTCCCGGCCACGACGACACTTCCGCCATGAAGCTTCCCATTACCGTCAGTCATTCCTCCCCGGCCACGAATGCTGTGGTGCTGATCGCCGTCGTGGCGGCGGGCGCGGCCCTCTACTGGCTCAGGGACATCCTGACGCCTCTGGCCATGGCCGTCTTCCTGATGATCATGATCGACGGGGTGAAGCGCGCCATCGAGCGACGCACGCCGATCCCTCCGCGTTTCGCGGGGGCGGCGGCCCTGATCGTGGTGGTGCTGGGCTTCCTGGCCTCGATCTGGATCATCGTCGACGGGGCGGCGGGTTTCTTCACCGACGCCTCGGGCGTGGCGGGCAGCATCGGCCCGCGCATCGACCAGATCAGCCGCGACGTCTCGGCCCTGGTCGGGATCAGCGATCCGCCGACCCTGCACGACATGATCGCCGGCATCGACATGCGCGGCTGGCTGACCACGACGGCCTTCCAGGTGCAGGGCGCGGCCACCGGCGCCTTCTTCGTCATGATCTACCTGGGCTTCCTGCTGGCCTCGCAGGCGGGGTTCCGCAAGAAGATGGTCGGCATGTTCCCCGAGCGCGGCCCGCGCCAGGAGGCGCTGGAGGTGTTCGAACGCGTGCGCGGCGGGGTCGAGGGCTATCTATGGGTCCAGGCCGTGACCGGGGCCATGATCTGCGCCGTGGCCTGGGGGCTCATGCGGGCGGTGGGGCTTCAGAACGCCGAGTTCTGGACCTTCGTCATCTTCATCGTCGGCTTCATTCCGGTGCTGGGCGGCGCCGTGGCGGGCTGCGCCCCGCCGCTGTTCGCCCTGGTCCAGTTCGAGAGCTATTGGCCCGCCCTGATCCTTTTCGTCGGTCTTCAGACCCTGCTCTTCCTGGTCGGCAATCTGGTCCAGCCGCGGATGCAGGGCGACAATCAGAATATCGATCCTATCGTGGTGCTGCTGGCCCTGGCCTTCTGGGGCAAGCTGTGGGGCGTGGCGGGCATGTTCCTGTCGACCCCGCTGGCGGTGATGGCCATGGCCATCCTGGCGGAGTTCAAGGGCTCGCGCTGGATCGCTGTGCTGTTGTCGGGCGACGGCGAGCCCTATGCCGCCAAGCAAACGAAGAAACCGGATAAGAAAACTGAATCTTCACCCAAGAATCGGGGCGGTTCTACCCTGTTGAATCGTATACTGGGGCGCGACGTCCCGCCGCAGGCTTAAAGCTAGAAATATTCGTCTTCTTGTCCTTGAACTGCCGCAATCGACGCCTATCTCATCCTCACACGACGACGCGGTCCTCCCCTCCCCCTCCCGGACCGCGTCGTCGTGTG